>Ga0307515_10003004_pt1 | contig 35821 bp, 21 predicted proteins | sample 17_EM_MG_FD_194513 | JGI IMG/M metagenome (GOLD analysis project Ga0307515, IMG submission 194513) | Populus trichocarpa ectomycorrhiza microbial communities from riparian zone in the Pacific Northwest, United States - 17_EM | ecosystem: Host-associated > Plants > Roots > Unclassified | place... | reverse complement strand
ATTTATTAAAGTGCTTAATCTATTTATACCTAAGTCTATTATTTGCCTAGCTATTATTACTAAAAATAACTATCTAGTTAGAAGGTAGGCCTTAATACTAATTTAACTAATATACCTTACCTATAAGAATAACAAATAGTAGAAGCAACCATTCTAACGTATTAATTGCCTTAATAATAACTTATTCTTAATTGCCTAGCTATATAGTAATTGCTCGACCAACTATGTCTAAGCTTGTAATAACTTTTAACGTTATAGCGACACCTATTATAAACCTAGTCTCGTTAAAGTTGTATGTGTCTTTATTAAGTATGCCGTATAACTAATGCGTTTTGTTAACGCGCTTAAACCACGCGTTAATTGCGACTAGATCTTTATATCTTGCGCGCTGCGAATAGAACTTACGATTCTACTTCATTTGAAGCTCTAGCTGATTGTTAATGAATTAAGTTACCCAGTTCTGGCCGATAGGCTGTGGGGGTGGCACTTGACCGCGCGCAGCAAGCAAAGCGTCTGCCATTTGTCGTACGTTAATAACCTGTGGTGGAAATCCACGTCGGTTAAGGTCTAGGATCTATTTTACAAGAGTCTGCTCCTTAGACGGCTGTAGCTTTCGATCTGGTCTACGAATCTTATGTATAGAACGGGTGCCACAGATGCGTGATCGCAAGGTCGATTCAGGGGTCGTAGGACTTGGCTAAGGCGCGTACGCTCTGTAAAGGATTATTTTGATAGGCTGCACATGCAAGAGAAAGTCTGCCTTCTTTTTGAAGCAATTGAGAAGATGGTTGTGGAGGCATAGCACGTCGAAGCTGGAGACGCGCATCGAATTTGGTGGGGTGCGCAGGGTTGTGGTGTGCGCATTACCTCAGCAAGCTCAGACGTGATTCCGTTGGTGCGGATTTTCAATCGGTCCGCAAGCTGACTAACTACATTTGTGCGAAACCACCGGAATCACGTCTGAGGGACTTTTCCAAGGTTTGTTACCAGCTCCGACTTTTTGTATGATTCCCCCTACACTCGCGGCTGAATCGTTCAACCACAACGGCTTAAAATACTACTAAAAGTTCATCGATTAGAGAGACGACCCGATATTTTATGGATATTGGGTCTAAATTGACCTATAACCCCTTAGAGCCGTGCTTATTTTCTCCAAAAAAAAAAAAGTCGTTGTTAAGGATTGTAACATTACCTATAACGTTATAATGTCGCAATAAGTATACGTATAAGAGCCAAAAATTAATCATTTATAGACCTAGCTCGTGCGATTATTTTAAGCCTATATGCAGCCCTAGACCTTACGTGGGTGGCTTTATTAACTTTGTTAAAGATTATATATATCCCCATACAAATTTAGGCAACGGACGTCACAACGGACGTCGCAACGGACGTCGCAATGGGTATATATATAAGGCCCAAAAGTTGATCGATTATAGAGCTGGTTCTTGCGATTATTTTAAGCCTACATGCAGCCCTAGACCTTACGTGGGTAGCTTTAACAATTTCGTTAAAGAAGGTGACTGCTCTACATACAAATTAAGTCGCGTCGCTTAACAAAGTCCTGGAAAAGTCCCTCAGACCATAGAATCAACTTTTTGACAAAAAAGGTTAGCGATATCCGCTTGCGGATATACGTAAGTCCGCTAATTGATTCTACGGTCTGAGCTTGCTGAGGTAAGTGTGCGCAGCTAGGGGAACACGTTACGGAATAACTGATTGTCCGAGCTCGCGTCTCCTAATCCTTACCTTTCCTATCTCTGTGCCTCAATCAACATACATTTGTGACTCACTTCATCCATGGCTTTATACACCGCCAATATGCCCTCATTCAGGTTGACAATTGCTCTTGCAATTGAACCAGACACTCACAATGGAATCTTTTTCAATCCGCCTTACCCAAACCACTGACCTCCCCTTGATCCAAGCCATTGAAGTGGCTTCCTGTCAAGCCTTTCGCGCTCTAGGAATGAGTGTAATTGCGGATGACCCTCCACTATCTCTAGAATCTCTCATGGTGTATCACCAAGCGGAACACGCCTGGGTGGCCGTGCCGTCTGGAGACGATGACAAGCCAATTGCGTACATCCTGGTATACGTCGTGCACAACGATGGGCTTGAAGGCTGGAGATGCGCGTTCATACACCAAGTCACCGTCTCGCCAGACTACTCTTGCCGAGGTATTGGGAAAGCATTAATCGAACACGTGGCGGAATGGGCCAGGAAAAACGGAATGAGGGCGCTGGATCTGACAACTTTTGTGGATGTTCCATGGAACAAGCCATACTATGAACGGCTTGGCTTCCTAGTTGTGGATGAAGAGACATTGCTATGCAATCATGCGGTCGGTTTGAGACGCGTCATCTTGTGTGAGAGGCAAGACAAAGTCTTGGGAAATTGGCCTAGGGTTGCGATGAGGAAGTCTCTTGACAATTGAAGAACCCTATTGCCGCTGCAATCCCAGTTGCACGACTTGCTCTACTTGGCCATGGGCTTGAGGTTATGGAGAGGTGTACAAAAACAATCAGCTGCGGATATACGGAAATGTATGTTGTCGATATGAAAAGAGTGTATGCCTTAGTAATCTCGCGAAGGTGATGAATCATGGAGGCGGCTCGGCCTAAGAAATCTGTCGTAGCTCTCTGAGGCTGTGGCCGGAATTGAGGAGTAATTTTGCTCTGAGGACAATGTGGCACTCCAAATATCCAAACCTGTAGTCCCGGCGCATCCTTACACATGGCAGCTAGAAAGATTTTCTTGGAGTTGAAGGTTTCAGCCACTTTAAGAAACTCAATCTAGGGTCAATGTGGCGATTAGTGCGGGGAATGCTTGATGCCTCTACACAAGGTTGCTTTTGCATCCGCTTAGGCTTGAAGCCGGCATAAATATAAATTTGATCTTCATCGGGAACGCATTAAAGATAGCCAACGGAAGCTTTATCTCATAGACCAGACCTTCCATGGATCGTTGTGCACTGGCATACTGCTCCTTATCCAAACTAATCTTCCATGAATGGTCTAAGAGCTTATGGTCCTAGCTTTAGTAGTAACGAAAGTTTTAAACCTTTACCTTACTACTAAAACTTATATACTTCTCTAAGTCCACTTATCTCTAAAATACTATAGGTTGGAAGCTCTTTATCTTCTCTATCGTCTTTATATTATAGTAATATTATAGCTCTATAAGAACCCATGAAGGTCATATCTACTTCATATGGCTCTATTATGAGGCGGATCTTCCCCCCTCCTATGAGATGCGGCAGTACAATGAGTACATGAAATTCGGCTTGATGGGTGTTACTGTTCTCTATTCGTCTGGTGATTATGGTAAGCGTATTCACTGCAAGACCCACAACCATGGAAAGATATTACCAAGACATCCTACCCTCCAGGTTCCGCTGAGATAGCCCTTACTGTTTTACGTGTATTTGGCGGAAATGTGTTCATCACTCCTTAGGCGTCACCGGAAGCCTAGGCCGACGTACCGACCCCATCGCCAGGTTACAACAACCTGTTCTTATGTCGCTGCTGTAGGTGCGACTCAAGTTAAAACCGAAATCGACCTCGCCGCTCCCGCAACAGGGACGTAGCCGGAAATGGTCTGCGAAACCGTCATTTACAGTGGCGGAGGTTTTAGCAATGTGTTTCCATTGCCAGACTACCAGGCCAATGCCGTGAGAGAATGGTTTAAAAACAACCCGCTGCCTTATAGAAGTGACACGTATAATGAGACGCAGAAGACGAGGGGTTTCCCTGATGTTTCTGCTAATGGGGCCAACTACGTAATTCTCCGCTGCCTCATAATCACAGCTTATGGCTGTAGTATTTGATCTAGGAAAATCTGACGGCAAGCAGGTCATAGCCGTCGATGGCCAGTTTGGCCTTGTTTACGGCACGTCTGCCTCGTCACCTGCCTTCGGCTCTATCATAACGCTTATTAATGATAAGCTGCTCTCTAAGGGCAAGAGTACCGTCGGATTCATTAATCCAGTGCTGTATGCGAATCCACAAGTGCTAAATGGTATTATAGAGGGCGCAAATCCAGGATGCGGAACTGATAGGTTTAATGCAACGACGGGCTGGGATCTAGTAGCATGATTGGGAACACTGAATTACCCCATGATGCTGTCGTTGTTTGAAGGGCTTCAGTAGGGCCTGGCTGAGATACGTACGTGGCTATTCATTTTAGTTGGGGTGATTGGGTGGAGGGATCGGAACATTTGGACGGTCGTTGAAAGATTGCTTGAATTACAACAGGTTCTTGATCATCATAATTAAATACAGAATGCCGCCTTGATTCGCGACAATTCGTTTTCCATTGCTATCATAATTGAAGTCCAGCTCCTCGCTCTTGAGAAATCTCTACTATTTTGAACATCAATACCATATGCTTCGCGTTCGATGATGCGGAATCTCTTCGTCGCCATCGCGCTCCTTCTCTTTCATCAGATCGTAGAGAAAAAAGTCCATCAAGCTTGCGTTAATTTTAGCTTCGGGATGTTCTCGCAAGATTTCACGGCGTAAGAGCTCCACGGACCAGATGCTGCATCCTAGTTGAAGATGATTTAGGGCAAATCTAAGTTATAGGGAATGAGGAATGCATACCTCGTAGCTGGATCTCCCAGCTGTGACCGGACTCGAGAGGGTCGAGACGCCTAATGCGGCTTTCGAGAGGTGGGCAGTAGATGAGACAGCCGAGGGAGTGCAGAATTTGAGGGATGCGGTAGTCTTGGATGTTGTAAGTATAAAGTGCACCGAATATCTCTTCTTTTGCTTACCAGCAAAGATTGTAATCTTGTTCATATCATTGAACTCCCCATAACCTTCGCCCTCAAATGCAGCCCACAGATCAGCCACTAAGATCTGGGCGCGTTTCAAGATGCGAACCTTGCGCTTTTCAAAGGTATGCTCATCGCGAAAACACGGAAAGCGATCTGCCAGTATATTAACAAGGCCAGCAGCTGAATTCTTGGCGTCTTCCACCAGTGTGATTACACTATTCTCGAATTCCTGAGACGTTAGCGACTTCATATCGCCGTTCATGCTTTCCAAGGAGTTTTACATTTACACACTTCTTCAATAATCTGACCCGCTTCTCTTAAGCAAGCCACGCGCTCGGAGAATAGGGGGATCTCCTCATTTGTTGCAGAGCGAAAGACGTTGCGGAGAACGTCTTCTGTGCATTCTTCTTCGTTGGCCCAAAATGACGGTGTGGTGATTGGGATTTCTAGTCAAATTAGTGTGAAGTTTATATAACAAATTTTTAAATCGGCACTGAGGTGGCTATTCACCCTACCTTCATCAAGTGCTCTTTGCAATGCAGCTACTAAACTCCAATATCCCGTCCACTTCTTTCCCTTATAGTCCACCGTGAACCTCTCCTCTTGGCTCTTTTCACTCCAGAAAGAAAAATTCAACAAATCCATGGTAAAGATGAAGTTGATAGTGCTCTCATCTTTACTCTTAGGATGCAGTTCGTGCTCAGACCACGTTTTGGTGCTGTAGGACCGCTGTTGCATGGCTTCCCAGACCACTATAGCTGCCCTCTTTGTACTGCGCATATCAAGCGCCACGTCAATACTGTTATTATAAATGAATTCCGCATGCTGAAGCACTTTTGTTTCTGGAGGCGCTGATGCATCCTTTGGGCCTAAACCAAGAGATTTGCGGAGGAGTTCTAGAAGCTCGAGATCGGGTTCGTCATCAGACATTTTTGATGCTTTAGAGAAACTTATGGAGTAAAAATGAGGTGAGGTGGAAGGATTTGTTGCAGAAAGGGGTTTGAAAAATGATTGGGCGATGATTGGAGTGATTGGAGATAAACGAGTTGAATAAAGTCTAGCTGAGTGTGACAGATGCTTGGTAGCAAATAAATACCTCATTTGAGAACAAGTCTATATATTTGAGCGCAACTGAACATGAAGACCTTCAAAAATGAAAAAAAAAGGTGAGCGTCAGAAGGCTGCAGGTAGCCGCGATGCATTTTTGGTGTCGTTTATTTTCGGGGGTTTGTGCTTTTTGCAGTGGGCGGCAAGACGGCTGCATCGATGCGGCTCGGCGTTCTGCAGCCCTCCTTCACCTTTGCCTCGCATTACTCTTCACCCTCACTTCTTACCTTGACCTCTCACTCTTGTCCTTATTTCAACTTCTCCTATCCTCTCGCATGTCTTAGCACAGCTCAGCACCTACATTGTATTCGCAATGGGCCGCGATAGATATCCTAAGCAGAGCCTTGGCTCACTCCACAGTCGCATCAAGCAGGTGATAGCTCTATCTGCGCTATAACCTTCTAGGACTTTTACTGATAAGTCCGCAGTCGCGTATATTGATGGTCGGAGCTGGTGGAATAGGCTGTGAGCTGCTCAAAAACCTCGTCCTTACTGGCTTCGGAGAGATCCATATCGTCGACCTCGACACGATCGATCTGAGCAACCTCAACCGGCAGTTTCTATTCAGGCATGAACATATAAAGAAGTCAAAAGCATTGGTATGGGATCAGAGGAACTGTACTGGCTGTGAGGTGATAACAGACTGACAAAACGGGTATCTCAGGTTGCGAAGGAGTCCGCCGGAAAGTTCAACCCCAAGGTCAAGATCGAAGCGCATCATGCCAATATCAAGGACCCACAATTCAACGTTAACTGGTTTAAAAGCTTTGCGATCGTATTCAATGCGCTTGACAACTTGGAGGCGAGACGTCATGTCAACAAAATGTGCTTGGCGGCGGATGTACCCCTGATCGAGAGCGGCACGACGGGTTTCAACGGACAAGTACAAGTCATCAAGAAGGTAAGAGGCCCATTATTTCTTAGAGATAAATGTCGAGCCACATCCACTGAGAATATCTAGGGCCAAACGGAGTGCTACGATTGCAATGTCAAAGAGACACCTAAAAGCTTTCCCGTCTGCACGATCCGAAGCACGCCAAGCCAACCCATTCATTGCATTGTCTGGGGCAAAAGTTATCTGTTCACGGAAATATTTGGTACTAGCGAGGATGATGCGCCAGAACTCGATCATACTGAAGACTCGGAGAATGCGAAGGAACTGGAGAAGTTACGGCAAGAATCGCAAGCTTTGAAGAGAATCCGAGAATCAATAGGATCTAAGGACTTTCCACGCATGGTATTTGAAAAAGTCTTCAAGGAGGATATCGAACGTCTACGGAGCATGGAAGGCATGTGGAACACGCGGAAGCCGCCGGAGCCCCTTGATTACGACAAAGTCTCCCAGGAAGTACTCGGTGTTGGATCTGCCATAGCACAACAAGACCAAATTGTATGGACCCTAGCTGAGAATTTCGCTGTGTTCATCGACAGCCTCAGACGGTTGAGTAATCGATTGGAAGAACTACGAGCTAATGGGGAGACGGGAAATGCGCCGTCAGTACTGACGTTCGACAAAGATGATGTGGATACACTCGATTTTGTTGCTGCGAGCGCTAACCTGAGGTCATACATTTTCAGCATTGAGACAAGATCGAAGTTTGACATTAAACGTGAGCCAGCCTCGACTTAGCTCCCTCTACTATTGCTTACATGTTCTAGAAATGGCGGGAAACATTATCCCTGCGATAGCAACTACGAATGCCATGACTGCCGGCCTCTGCGTACTACAAGCATTCAAAGTGATGCGGGATGACCTCGAAAAGGCTAAGATGGTTTTCCTTGTTAGATCCACAGAACGTATCATATCAGTCGAATCGTTGCGACCGCCGAAGCCCGAATGTCCTGCGTGTAGCGTGACACAATCGGCACTTATTGTGGACACGGCACGGGCAACACTAAACGATTTAGTTGAAGATTTCCTCAAGCTAGAGCTTGGATATGGAGGGGAATTTAGTGTCAGCAGCGAGGCTGGTATTCTATATGACCCGGAGCTTGACGACAACCTTCCAAAGAAGTTTGGTGAGCTGGGCGTCAAAGGAGACAGCTTCATCACCGTCGTAGACGAGGAGGATGAAAACCCTAGGGTTAACCTCGTCCTCGCCATCTCCGAACAATCTCTTCCAGAGGACTCTAAGCCCATATATTTGGCCGAAAAATTGGACATAGCCAGAAAACCCAAACCCACTCCCCCTACCGAGACAAATGGCCATGCTGTCGTCGTGACAAATGGCGTTAATGGCAAGCGCAAGCGAGGCGCCACCGAAGCAGACTTGGAGGATGACTTGGTCCGTAAAAGAGGCAAGGTTGCCGAACAATCTTCGGTCGCTACCCAGAACGGTGATATCATTGTGCTAGATGATTCTACAAACGGTGCTATTCTCATCGACGATGACTGAGATATCTTTCGGATTATCTCAACACAATACTGCCAACGCACTTCGGCACACGCTTTAGAAGGTATCCCTTAATAATTGCACTCATTCGACCATCATTCGGCTTATTTGCGGTGTTTATGCCTCCAAGGTGGTTTCACGGCGCAGTATGGAGTTTCAATTTCCCAAGTTTGGCAGACCATTTTAGCCACATTTTCTTCAGATGCATTTTTTTCGCCGTCGCCTGGGATTTGCACCATAGACATCTTTTCCCAGACTTGTATATCAAAATAAGGGGGTGGCGCTTTGGAAGTGCTCGGATCGGATTCACGTGGCGCTGAGACCTCCATCGAGATTAATGATGCAATTGTTTGCGTACTGGTTCATTACCAGAAACAAGGCTGCTTCAGCAATTTCGTCGGCTTGACCAAATCGTGCGAGAGGAATTCTCTCTAGTATTTGAGCACGGGCCTTGGGGTCTATGCCTACGTTGTGTACATTAGCTTTCATCCTGCGATCCTACGGACGGAAAGGCAGGTTTTCGGACTGGGATTGGATGAACTGGCATATGAAGCATTGGGAGCGGGGGTCATTGTGGCGGATGAATACCCGGGAGAAAAGCTATATAGCAGAGCACATACCTGCTGTCATATCTGTCTCTATATATCCAGGTGCTATAGCACTCACCCGGATTCCAGTAGGTCCTAATTCAGCTGCTAGAGCTCTAGTGAGACCTGAAATTTAAACATATTAGTCGTAATTTACCCTCACAAAACAGTAAACTATTTGAATCATGCTCTTCCATGAGTGTAGGCTTTAGACTATGAAAAAGCTTACCCAACAAACCAGCTTTACTCGCTGCATAAGCCGCTGCACCTCTACCGCCTTGCAACCCTAGTAGTGAGGCGATGTTAATAATGACCGGATTCCAAGCCTTCTCACCCTCGTCCTTCCCCTTCCCACCCCACATAAACTTTCGCTTAATCAAATACCTGACTGCCCATACTATTGCTGTCAAATTTGTGCTAAGTACCCTCTCTAAGTCCTCCGGCTCCGTCCGCACTAATAAAGAACTGTGTGTCACCCCAGCCGCATTTACCAGTATATCCACTTTCTCCCCTTCAAAGCTAAAGCTAGGCTCCGCCTCTTGCCCTGCCGAACTCGTCAGAGAGTCCCAGAAGCTCTGAGATGAGATGTCGCCTGCGATGTATCTATGCGGGGATGAGTCCGGAGGGGGTGCGGAGAGAGTAGGAAGGGCTTGACGGAGGGAGTCTTGAGATCGAGAAACCAGTGTACAGCGACATGAATTGGAGGCGAGGAGCTGGGCTATAGAGAGGCCAATGCCACGGGAACCTCCAGTTATGAGTGCATGTTTACTGGATAGATCTGGACGGGAAGCGGTGGAGATGGGGCGGGTTTGAAAGTGGTGGGGATGACAACACTGAGATGGGAACGTGCGAAGGACGGGGAATTTCCGTAGACGCATGATGGTGGAAAGGTATTTAGGAGTGACGTAGACGCCTGAGGCTTTCGGTGGAGGTGTCTTGGATCTCTGTCCGTTCGCGAAGTCCCGTGAAGACGCGCTTCGGCAAATTCTGCCTGGGAACTTTTCTTCTCCAGAGAATCGTCAACCCCTCAACCAACGTCCGCAATCATGGCACACCAACAGACCGGGTATGTTACGCTTGTATCAAGCGATGGCTTTGAGTTCAAAGTGCTCAGGTCTGCCGCATGCCTTGCGGGCGCCATCAAGCGGATGTTGGATCCGACAAGTGTGTCCTACCCTTTGCTCCATTCTCTCACACTCTAGAACTGAATTCTTCTCTCCCAGGTAATTTTGCCGAGGCAATATCAAACCGCTGTGTTTTCGAAAACATCAAGTACGACCACCTATCTCTTATAGGCACGAGAAGATAAAGTATCACTTTAAGGAAAGGTGGCTCACTGATACATTATAGTGGCGTCGTACTGGAGAAAGTGTGCGAGTATCTCTACTATAACGAGAAACACAAAGAGAGCAAAGATGTACCAGACATGGACATTCCGCCAGAGCTTTGTCTAGAGTTGCTTATGGCGGCGGATTATTTAGACGGTTAGTTTTCTGGGAAACTTGCTGGCATTAACTTACGACAGCTTATGATGTTGCAGTATAACCACCACGTACGGCATACTGTAGGAAGTCTCCCATAGCGAGCGCTGCTGCGGATGATTATGACTTTCGAGTAGAGTGCTTAGCCTGTCACTCTTAGCGGAGTTCCGGTGAACCATCCGGCGTTGTAGTGAATTGATAGGAAAGTCATGCACTTAAATATATGCCCTCAGCAGCATAGGTTTGAGAGATTTAACACACTTTATAACATCATCTAAAATCTCTTGGACATGCCGAGTTGTCGATATCACGCTTCCTCCAGCATCACGAGCATATACGTTTGTCTCTTCGCTCCATGAAATGAATGTCTATAGCTGATGCGAGATTGAGGTCCTCCTAAATAACTAATCTACCTTTCTGGCGATAGAGGGTGGATTTTTATATGGCGGATACATCTTCCATTCCTTACAATTTAGAATTATCTAGCTGTATACCTTATTCTCCATTATCGTATTTTATTGACTAGAACTATCTATAAACTCTTGTATCTATATTCAACCTTCTGCGTGCTGTCTTATGGATATGTTTTGTGAAACAAACCTAACACTTACTTGGTTTGCTGGCTAATATTTACACTAATTTCCAATCAGTATATTTGTCCCTTGAAGTGAATGGTTTCCTTCAAAGGAATAATGACGGAGCAGGGCGGAAATGTAGGGCAGGTTTGTTTGTCTTCAAACAAACATCACTCGCCTCTCCATAAACTTCTTTCATCCTTAGCTTCCGTAAAGCTCTACATAAGGGTGACCACTCTTGCTCTCTACGGATAGTCCTCAGCTCCCTTCGCCTACCAACACTATCCACACTTCTCCATAGTCTATCACGTTAACGACTTTTCGGACGTTGTCATGTCAGACGGACAGGCTACTCCCCCCGCCGAGGTCACCACCGACCCATCGGACGATAAACCTCAAGGTCGGTTTTGGCGTTGTCAATGCACTGACAATTTTGCTAACTATTCCTGATTATAAGGCTCCAATGACCATCGTGGCAGACATGCTATTGATGACTTCCGCAACACTGCATCAATCGAGGGCCTTCAAACTGAGGAGCAGCGATTGGTCCTTGACACTGTCGCCCAGATTCGCAAATGTGGCCTAGACAGTATCCTCTCGCTGCCTCAGCTCGTAGTGTGCGGTGACCAATCCACTGGCAAGAGTTCTGTTCTGGAAGCTCTGACTGAGATTCCATTCCCCCGAAATGATAACCTTTGTACTAGATTTGCTACAGAGATCATTCTGCGACGCTCGGCTACCGACAGTCTCACGATCAAGATCATTCCAGACGCCAAGAGGCATATGCAAGAACAACACACGATCAAAAATTTCACTGAGACGATAACAGACTTCTCCGAACTTCCTAGAATCGTGGACAAGGCTATGCTAATCATGGGCGTCGGAGCGTCGAAATCTTTCGCTAAAGATGTTCTCAGCGTGCTGATTGAAGGTCCAATGAGACCACAGCTGACCTTGGTGGATCTGCCTGGCCTGATTCAGAACCCTGGCAATGGCATTACCGATGCTGACGTAGCTATGGTCAAAGAGATAACACAACATTACGTCGAACAACCTCGGACTATATGCTTGGCTGTAGTGGCTGCCATCAATGACCACGCCAATCAGGGCATTTTAGGCAGAGTTCAGAAAGTTGACCCGGAAGGAGAACGTACGCTTGGAATCATCACCAAGCCTGACAGGGTTGAACCGAATTCTGGTAGTGAAAGAGCTTTCTTGGACCTTGCGAATAACCGTGGGGTATTCCTGAAACTTGGCTGGCACGTTCTCCGCAATCGAAACTACGAGGAGAGAGATACTTCTTTCCTGGAACGGAACGCGGCCGAATCCACATTCTTTGCCACTTCGAACTTCAAAATTTTGCCCAAGGACTGCGTTGGTATTGATTCGTTGCGAAGCCGTCTGAGCTTGCTTCTCTTCGAGCATGTTAAACACGAACTTCCTCGTCTGCGCGATGACTTGGAGCTAGCGCTCACTGACGCACAAACCCAGCTTGACAACTTGGGAAGCCGCCGTTCAACTCCTGAGGACTGCAAGGATTTCCTGATGAAACTGAGTTTAGACTATCACTCTCTTTGCAAGGCCGCAGTGAGTGGTTATTATGAGGGAGCTTATTTCAAGCACAATCCAACTGAAGTATTCTCGCCCTCATCGCTATCAGCGATCCGGAGACTACGAGCTCTCATTCAATATCTTAATACCCAGTTTTCAGAGACGATCCGCACTCGTGGCCATCGTTTCCAAATTCCAATGCTGGACCAAGGCACGCCTCCCACGCCAGATGGAACACCTACGAGCCCCAGCCCCAAAAGCGCGGGGAGTTCGCCCAATGAGGTCGCAAAGACTTCCAAGGCCTCATTTACGTCTTCATGGTCGCCTATTAAGCTGTCTCATACTGAAGTATTCCAATGGGTAACCCAAGCTCTCATTCGGAATCGCGGTCGCGAACTCGCCGGTAATTTCAATCCACTTGTCATAGGGGAGCTCTTCTGGGAGCAAGCATCAAACTGGAATCAGCTCGCTCTTGATCACTTGGAGCATTGTGCAAGCATCTGTACCAAGTTCTTGGATGATCTCTTACAGGAACTGTGTCCCAAAGATATCAGATCTCGACTGAGAACCTCGATCATCCAAGAGACGCTGAAGAAACGCGAAGCGGCTGCATCCGAGGAGCTTAAGCGAATCATGGAAGACATGAAAAGCTACCCGATCAACTATAATCACTACTATACTGATAACGTAGCAAAGACTCGGACCGCGAAACAGAAGAAGCAATTGACACAGAGTATCAACGCCGCTACAACTCATGCAAAGATGCCTGGTTGCACTTCAACCCATACATCAGCAAGCATTGATGTTGACCGTGTACTGAGCAGCTATAATGAGGCTATTAGTGCTAATATGGATAAGTACAGCTGTGAAAGCATCCTCGATTGTGTGCTTGCAATCTACAAGGTTAGACAATTCATCCATCAGCCTCTCCTGTCATTACCAGTGAGATTAATTTACCGCCCTCAAATAGGTCCACCAGAAGACATTTGTGGCAAATACAACAACCCAGGTTGTCGAGCGCCATATTGTACGAGGACTTGAGGACATTATATCCCCAATCGTTATCAACCAGCTTACTAGCAGCCAAATCGAGTTCGTCGCCTCAGAGCCTGCGTCAACGAAGCGCCAGAGAGAGTTTCTTGAGGACAGAATCTCGAAACTTAATGAGGGACGAGACATCTTGAGAGGTGTGATGAGGGATAGTATATTGTAGAATGAGGGTAGAAGTGTGCGGGTTTGCAATACAGCTATGGAGATCAGGAGGTAGTGTTAGATGATTCTGCTATAATTGTCCCCACAGCACATGCAGCGGCACTTTTGCATCTTTCTAAGAGATTAATGACTTCCCAAAGGTTCGCCTACAATCCCTGTATCCACAAAAGCATAATCACAAAGGGTATAAAAGCCAGCCAGCAATAACTAAACAGCCTGCGCCTTAAACTCAATTTTATGCTCTGCGAAAGATATCATGCAGTAGTATCCGTGTCGTCACTGCTTCCGTTCTCTGTTTGATCCCTCTCTATCTGCTCAACTCTTGCCATAATTTTGGCTTTCCACTCCAGGTAATCCAATTGTCTATCTTCACATAGATAATCAACTTTATCTTGCATCATTGTGCCTAGCCCAATCTGCAACCCTCCATTACTGCTTCTTTCGTCCCAAGCCCCGCCATTCGTCCTCTTCCGCCGACTCAAACCCTGCACTGTACCGCCGTCATCCTCGTCATATACCTCTACACCAACCTGATCGCCACCTTCTCCACTGCCAGTGCCGACTGCAGGCCGGCCAGCAGCCACATTTAGAAACCACTCCATCTTCAGCCAAGCTTCCGCCTGGGCTTCACGCATGAAATGTTCAATATCCGTCTGTATACTTTCCTCGCCACTCTCCTTACCCACCTCTAACTCTCCCAGCGTTGAGATTGCTTTATCGCGCTGCTCAAGATACTGGTCCGGCGTCGTCTCTCTGTTCACCATGCGTGCCAGGACGTAGAAAAGGAGGGCTGCAATCAGCCCCGGTATACGGTGTTCAGCGACTGGCTCTAATTTTGATTGGGCAGGTGTAGGGCCGGCGGCGGAGCGCCTGATGCGCGTACCGACGCGCGAAGGCGATGTTGTGGTTGGCTGGGAGGATTTGTGCAGAGCTAGGACGGAGCATACGCCTACGAAGACGTGGGGCGCGGCTGCGGGTGTAGAGAAGGCTTTACATAGGTGTCGGATCGTGGGCATGACCCACTCTGGAGCATCTTTATATTGGGCCGTTTTGCTACTCGCAATGTGATCTGCCTGCAGAGCACTCCTGTCCCGTTTGGAGGGCGTCACCCGGTGCAGCGTACTCGGTGTGCGTGGTTTGGTAGGTGTTTGTTGTAATGAGGTATTTGCTTGCGATTTCCGTGGTGTAGAAGGAGCGCTCCTATTAGATCGCTCAGGTAGGGCTGTTAAGATGTAGGCATAGAGCTTTTTGTACACTTGAGGTGGGCAGGGTGGGCGCGATATGATGGTAGGGAGGTTCAGGCGTTGTTTTAGTCTGAAGATGCGTCAGCAATGGTTATTAGTAGCTCTTAGGATATATTGCGCAACAATACCTCTCACAGGCTAATTGCGCGCAAGCATACGGTCGTGCGATCTCTTCTTCCGGCTTAAGAGTACTGGCTTTACTTCGTGATTGCGCGAGGAGCGATAGGGCGAGGTTTAGGAGTTCAGGTGGGAGGGGCCCGCTGAAAGATGGGATAAGGCCGGTGAGGGACTGTTCAATGGATTTGTTCATAGCGACTTTGTTCTAGAGTCACTGACGACTACTCGTGATGTTGCATTAAGTAAATGGTTCTGACACTAACCGTTCTGCAAGAATGGTCCAAGCTGAGACGCTTCATCGCGAATTCACGTGGGCGGTGAGGATAAAAGCGGAGCGTCTCCGGGCACATTCATCCCACACAACCGTGATTAGTAAGCGATTAGTAATCCCGCACGGGCCACTATCGCCAACTTGAATTCCGATTTGAATAATAAAGCACTATTTACACGTGTAATACTCTAATATTCGGCCGTCTATTTTAATAGGGTCCTTTCCCTTTTTACTACTATGTGTGCGCTTGGCCTTAGGGGACCTAATAGCAAGTGCGCTAGCTTTATAGGCCTTATGCGCGTCTATAGAAGCTCCTTATCGCGATCGCTTTAATTTCAATGGAATGCCAACCTCTTTAGGCTCAGGATCACTAGGACCCTCATTAGTATTACTTATAATTAATATAAAATTACCACGAGCTAATTAAGTATAGGTTCTTTGAGCTCTAGTACGCGCCGCTCTACCAGATTGATAGAGTAGGAGAGGTGGCGGCTCTTAATAATTGGCAGGTGCCGAATGGTTCTTAATAGGCTCCTTCTCACTAATATTTTAGTGAGGGTCGTCCAATATAGTACCTTGGAGTACTTCTGCGTTATTAAGCTATAAGTTGTCATCCTCCCCTACTTTTAAAATGACTATCTCGTCCTCCAACCCCCTTAAAACTTTGTTATATAGTACTAACGGCTCATTAAACGGTTGCTGCTTATCCTCCTTAATATCCATATCTACTTCGTCGGCTAGCTCTTTATTTTGGATTAGAAATTAGCTAAGATTTACGCCGCCGCTTAGTACCTACTCCTTCTACTTCCGGGCCTCCTCCTATCTTTCCTTTTAGAGCTCTTATATAGCAACGTCGGCAGCATATTTAGCAATCTTAGCACTTATTTTACCCCGCTAGTTAGCCTTACTATACTTCTTTTTAGGTGGTGGCTGCTAGTGAGCCTTTAGAGGAACCTTAAATAGAGCGCCTTTAGGTAGTAATCAAAGCTCTATCTATCTAGTTAAAATAGCCACTTAGGCCACCTTAAAGTCTTTAAATTTATTAGCAAGCTCGCTTATTTCTTTAGTAGGAAGGTCCTTAATAATATTAAGGAGGCGGAGAACCAATAGCCGGATCCTAGTGAGAGCCTCTGGGTGCCCTAGCAGTAGGTCACCCCGGAACACTATATCCTCAATATATCGTGGCTGCCAATCTAGAGTAGTAATTAGCTTTGTTACGATACACTAGTAAGGATGGATTAAAGCCGGCAATATAGGAAGCTTCTATATTAAGCACTAAATAAGTATATAGCGATAGGGGAGGCCATATTAGTAAGGGTTTTTATAGTTATAGTCATTCTGCTTCTACTTCTAATCGGCCTACTCCTACTTTTTCTTATTTGTTAAAGCTCTCGCGCTATATATAGAATTAAAGATTCGCTTAAGCGCATAGTGTGTTACTACACCATTAATTTACGCGAAGTAGTGCTGAAAAAGATCTAGGGTAATAATTTAGGGGAGGGACATTTCGGACGTATATTTAGATTTAATTAACTCCTTATATAATATTAAAATCCACCTCTTTAGCTTAATTATAGTATCCTTAAGACTTAATTAATAATTAGTAAAGCATTTTAATCCTCTATTAATACCCTCGCTTTATTAGCTTACTACTATACTTAAATTTAGAAGGTATTTAGTAAGGGAGTAAGCGGTTAAGGAAAAGTTGATATTAAAATAAGGTTTTTAAGCTAGGGAACAGAATGTCACCATAAGATATTTAGATAAGCTTTACTATAGGCTGGCCTATAGTAAAGCTTATCTAAATGCCTTATAGCGATATTCTGTTCCCTAGCTTATTAAAACTTACCTAATATAATAGGTAATTATCTAGCTCTCCTTTTTAATGTATATAGTCTAAAACTATACCTTATTGTATAGGTGTAGCTTATCTAGGACTGCCTTTCGATTAGCTTTAAGCTCTACTACTGTTTTAGATTTTAGGTAGGGCTAAAATAGTTCCTTTACTACCTTTCTTTCTTCCGCTAAGTAGCTATATGGCCTTTTGGCCTTTATCTAAATCCCCTTATTAATCCGCTTCTTTATTGCCTTTGCAGCGTGCTACTAGCAGTACTAGAGAATAACTATAATTAACTGCCCTACTAATAAGGCGGCTGCAAGGCCCTTACCAAAATTAGTAATAATAACTTTAGGTAGCCGTTTCTAAAGTTTCTGCTAAGCAGACTCTAGTAAAAAGGTCTAATCCGGCTAAGACTCGCTCTTAATAAACGATTACATTACTGGAAAAGAGGACCCTATATTAGTAACGCTAGTAATAATAGCCAATAAGAGCTTAGATTGATTGGTATTAAATATAGTGTCTATTTGGCAGCTAAAGTCGGTAATAAACCTTTATGCTAAATCTACCTAGATAGGAAGCCAGAATATAAGCTGCTAGAGACTCCGGGTAATTAGATGACCTAATTCTAGATTAATTATATAGGTATATTAAGACCGGTACTTAAATCTATGCTAGTAAAGAAGCAGCTTAAGCGCGCTAAGCGCTCGTGGTTGGCCCTTAGCTCTACTAGAAAGGCCGCTTAACGATTACGTCAAGCTATAGTATTTCTTCTTGCTTATATATAACTCTCGGGCAGAAAGCTGACGCTATGTAGTAAGGTAGGTCTCCTGAGTTGCCCTAAGAGCGTAGACTTTTGCGGCTGCCTCTTTAGCCTTTAGTAGTTGATCCTAGTAGCTAATATAAGCAAGAGGATTCGCGACAAAGTCGTGTTTTAGAGCCTCTAGAGTATCTAGATTAGAGTACTTAGCACGCGTAATAGTCGCCACCCATCCTTTAATATCACCTATATGGTTAGGAAGCTTCTTCTAGGCCACCTGAATACACCAGCCGCAGTTCTTTTAGTATATCTTAGTAGCCTCTCGCTACTAATTGCTATTTTTACTATAGAAGTCGTCTAACTTGCGGTAATTCCGGGTATACTTACTATAGTGTTTATAGCTAAAGATACGGTGTGGCTGTAGAGTGGTTTTATTACCTAAGGACAGTGTAATAATAAAGAAGCCTTTACTAAAGGCGTAGTCCTAGTATTAATTAAACGCGGCGTTAGGATCCTTAAAGGTCTCACTATTATATAGCTCTAAAAGGTGGTAGGCGGGCATAGAGTTAACTACCTTTTTTACTACTAGAGCTAGGTTCGGGTGTAAATAGTAATTTAGCTACTACTTTAGACGTTAAATCTTAACTTCTGGCGATGGCGATTAAAGCTATAGCGGAAGAGGATTATTTATATTATATACCGAAGGAGCAGAAGCAGTATAATATTTATAACCGCTAGGGGTTAGAGTTCTAGGAGGGGGTAGAGGAGAGAACGACTTCTATATAGAGGCCTGCGCCGAGCTCTCTACACCTGTATACTATGGCCGGCGAAGCCAAGATAGGGTCGACGGAGCCTAAAAAACCTTATGCTAAGTAGCTGGAGTAACCTAGTAAAGGGGGGGTGGGGTATTAAGGACTTTAATAGGGTTGCTCTGGTGATTACTAGGTTTTCGTACCGGAGCAGTAGAGGTAGTATAGGCAGTATAGGTAGTAGGGCAACGCTATAGGAGCTTATTAAGGTTAGGAAGAGTTAAATTAATATTAAATAAAGAGCTATCGGCTATGCTGTATAGTAGGAAGTTAATATAGGCTTTATAAGGTATAGATTTGGAGCGACTTTATAGTAGAAAACTTCCAGAAACTTACTATTAAAGTCGTTTAACTTCGGCGTTATATCTTAAACCTAGCACTAATGTTTACTTTATAAGCTGTTTAGGGCTTTTAGTCTATATAATAAGCTATTAATTCCGTGCCCCGAACCAGTCTATTTACCACGTAGTTGTATAGATATTCTATGATGTAAGTTACGGTAAGGACATGCTTTTTTAAAGTTCTTCAGCCACCCCGATAGCGGCCCGTGCGGGATTACTAATCGCTTACTAATCACGGTTGTGTGGGATGAATGTGCCCGGAGACGCTCCGGGATAAAAGGATCACCGGGACTCGATGTTTCTCTACAACCAATCATTAATGATTTTACCCTTTCTCTCCAAAGATCATCTATACATGTCACCTGTGTTTCTTACATTATTAACGCTGGTAAGGTTTTAGATGAATGCGTTTAGTTTGCCATAAGATGTAACAATAGCCTTTGAGATACGCCCGGTACTGCCGCGGACTGACCAGCCTAAGGAGATAAGTAATTGTTCATATTAGGCACCTCATGTGATTGTCCGATCTGTACAATGCTCTTCTATGGACATTTCTTAGCTAAATCTCAGTAATTTTCTGCTGTCTAGGAGGCGTGTTATAGTAGAGTAGAACATCCAGGAAACTCCCTTATCTTCAGCACTCATGACCGATTTTAACATATTCCATAAAGTGGTAATAAGGATAGTGGATTTAAACGAACAAGGCTCCAAATACATTAATTTCTGGTATCCCGTAGCACGTTTAAATTGGTCCTAAGCTTATCGATAAGAAGTAGCCACTTAGATCAGCGTTGTTTTGATTCTAGTGTTCGTGCACAGGCCTTATTCTCTTAGGCTCTCGACGTGCTAAGGGTCTACGTATGTATATATGTATGTATATTCTATTATAGCCATGCACTATTTAGGGTATAGGCCGTTATAGAGCGCTAATTAAATACTTCCTACTATTAACATGCTTGCTCTAGTTTAGAAGCCAACTATAAGAACTATATATCTATTACCTAACACTATACTTTAACTAAGGAAAAAATAAAGGAAAGTAATGTGTTATTATTAGAAGAAAGTTAGAGTTTAGAGGTAAGCCTAAGTAAGTAGTTTTTAACGCCTTGTGTCCGCAGGGCTATTCTAGCGTTATGCGCTTCTTAATTGGCGACGCACTAGTGGAGGCACGTATAGAGGAGGCTTATGGTGTATTTAGTTAGATAATTAGAGGAATTCTTAAGAGTCTTTGCTTATTAACGTCGGCTTTTATACTCTCTATATCTTATACGCTTAAGTATAAACGTCTAGTCTCCTTTATAAATTTAATTATAGCTTTAACTACGCTAATGTCTGGCTTCTAGCGCTTAATTAGGCTGTTAATATTCCTGCCTCCTTCTTATCTACGTAAGTAGCCTCCTAATGTATATAATAGATCCCTAAATTAATCTCTATGCTGCTCTCTTAGTTTAATCCTCTGCTATACCTACCTCCTATAAGAGAAGAGGAAGTGCTATATTAATTCTATAAGCCTGTAGTTGCATAACACCGTCTCTAATGCATTAATTTTATAGAGATATTCCTTTAGAAATAACTTGCCGGTCTATAGCTATGTAAAAATAGCAGCTTCTAAGCTAATTAGCTGCTAGTATAATCCTATAGCCTTTCTAAGGTAGAGTGCTGCGTTAATCTTCCTTATAAACTTACCCATATTAGATCTTCCTACTAGAAGCGGTCCTATTATTATCTTAGCTTTTTTTAACGCTTACGTTATAAGGTACTATAGGAGGCCGTCTCTCTATAGTGGCTTCTCGCTCTCTAGTCTCGTCGCTGCTTTAGTAAGCTTATTAGCCTTCTTATTTTCTATAAATCCTAAGTGGCCTAGAATCTAGTATAGCGTGATATTATTTAGCTAAAGCTTCTTTAAGATCTCTGCAACTATTTTCTAGTAGGCTTTAGCCCTTTAGCTCTATACTAACAGCAACGCTAATTATAAGTTAGAGAATATTCTTATACTAAAAGCAGGTATTGGAAAACCTACTTAGTTAACAGCCATATATATAGGGTCCTATAGCCAGTTAGCTGCCTCGCTAATTGCTAGAAGCTTTATAAGGTAGGCGTCGGCCTAATTAGAGCTTACCACCGTTTTTAAAAGCGTTGCTTTAGATAGCGTAGCATATACGCTAACTCCTACCCTACTATTACATACCGATGTATTAACGTATATATTAACCTACCCTAGCTTATAGTCTTTAATAATAGCTTAAGTATGCTCTTCGTCCTTATATATTACTATATTGGGCTTAGCCACCTACGGCGGGCATGTATATAGTTTAACCTCTAGCACCCTGTTTACCTAGATATCCTTATATATCTCTACTGTCCTCTAAAGCGGCGATTAGTGCTATCTATAAAGCCTTTGTCTTTAAATTATCTAATATAGATATAATTTGCCTAGTTTATAGATTAATACCCAGAACGCGATGGCCTAGTTACGCAGCCTTTACTTAAGAGGGAGTAAGCCAGCTTCTACTTCCGCTATTAGTAGGGCGACGGTACGGAACCCCCTAATAATAGCTTGTGCTGTAATCCTTTGCGCCTACTAAAGAAGCTATATTAACTTTTATATCGCAAGTAGGTACTATATTAGCGACGTATAGTCTACTACTAGTAGGACCGAGCTCTTAGCTAGCTGCTTAACGCTTTTAGACTATAGTCCCTTTAATCTACGCAACGCTAGCGCTACTTTAGTGGCTTTACCTGCCTTATCTACTAAGTATGCCTTAAACTATAGCTCCTTATTAAGAATTACCCTAAGGATTTTAACTTCCTGTATTAGGGGGATTCCTTTTCCTTTAAATTAGAGCGGTGTGGTAGCATCCCTACCTACTTCTTTATATCTAGTAAAGTAGATAAATAATATTTTCTTTACTTTAAATTAGGCTCTACTAGTCCTCTCCTATTTCTTAAGCATTGGTATAATCTCGCCCTAGATAATCTGCGTGTTTTCCTCCGCTGTAGGGCCTATAATCTATACTAAGTAGTTATTAACAAAGGCTATAGAGCTGTTATTTTTGGGTATACTTTATATAAGATCCGCGTTAAAGAATAAAAAGAGTATTAGGGCTAGTGCTAATCCCTACGGGAGACCCGCTTATAGGAGCGCCTATACCTCTAATATGTATTTATTAACTAGGATATAGGCTTAACGGTTTATATAAAAGTTCTATACCTATTATATAATCGTCTAAGGTATCTATTACTGCCATAATCTCCTAATTTCCGGCTCTATAGCCATATTATTATACGCGCCTTTAATATTAAATAATACTAAAGATAGTATCTTCTTTCCTTTTTATGCTTTAAATACGTCCTTATAGAGATATAATAGCGTATATATTATTAACCTTTACTTTCTAGCTTTAAAGTATATCTTAGGTAGTAGGCTATATTCCTTTACTAGGTATGCTATCCTCTCCGCCACTAGTAATTTAAGTGCTTTTCTTAGCGTTAGGAGGAGGGAGATTAGCCTATAGTTATTTGCTACTATATAGTCCCCCTACTTTAGCTTCTATAACGGTATAATCTTTACTACCTTCTATTCCTATAGTACTTTCCCTATCTTAAGTAATTTGGTAAAGAGAGTAGTAATCTTACCGCTTAGTATGGGCTATAGCTCTTGCCACACCCTAGCTAGTAGGCTGTCCCTTTTTAGAGCCTTATCTAGGCTAGCCCTAAACACAGCTACCTTAACCTTATATTTGGCAATAGACTCCTATAGTAATTAGTTATAGCTAGTTATAGCTTTCTTTTCTTATTTGCACGGCGGCGGGACCGGAAAGAATACCTAGAGTAGTTCTCTTATAATATTATGGTTCTCTATAACGACCTCTCCCTATCCTCTAACCTTTTTAATTAGTGGTATTCTAGCGAATATAGATATAGTCTACGGATTAAGGTATTTCGACGCTTTTTATATATTATTACTATTACTGAGGAATTCGTTTTAATAGAGCTTCCTATATTACCGAATAGTCCTATAAAAGAGCTTCTTCGCTCTTACTACGATATTATATAGTTTAGGGTCGTCCCTTTCTTGCCTTTACATTGCATTATTCCTATTCCTCTAGTATATATATAACTTCTTTAGTGTTATAAGGTCTTTATTTTACCATCTTTTTATATATAGTAATGGCTTAGCCCACTAGCAGTATGCTTTAAGGGCTTTATTAACCCACCTATTAAGGTAGTTAACTATTTCATCTATATCTTCTATAGGGAATCCTATCTCTTTCTATCACTCCACGTCTTCTTAAATCTTATTCTAGTTTATATTTTTAATAAGTAGCCTTTCCTAGCTCTTCTATATGTCTATATTAACCTAGAAGCTAGTATAAATGGCTTTATAGTTTAACCCGTACTTATACTCCTAGATGGCGTACTTTACTAGCTTACTTACTAGGCCCAAGGTTATAAGTATAAGGTTAATTGTTAATATTTGCCCCACGTTACTCTTAAATATAGGTACTCCTACTAAAAGTAGGCTCTAAAGTAACCGGTCCGCTATAAAGTTAATAATTAGCGCGCTTTCTTTCTGCGTTAATATAGTACTAATATAACTTCCTCCCTATAGCGGATTATGCCAATTAAAGTCGCCTATAATTACTACCTCGGTATATAGGTCGCGTAATAGTTTACCCTAAATTAAACCGTTAATTATCTCTAGCCTACTAAAGAGCTCCTTTAGGTTCTCTTCCTTAGTTCTCCTTAAATATCTATCTAGAATATATACCGACATAATTATAAGTCTCCTTTAGCTAACGTGCGCCACTACTACTATAATGTCTGCTGAATCTACCTGTAGCTATATAGCTGCTAGCTCTTTAAATACCTAGATATATAACCTAACTAGGGGATACCGCTGCTACCTACCCATTAGGACAAACCTTATCCACTAGGGGTTTGAGCCAGCTAGCACTACTTCCCTATTTAAGAAAAAGCAGTAAGGCTCCTAGCCTAGAATAAAGTAAAAGTTTGCTAGCGCTTCGTTATTATATAGCGCATGCTGCGCTTCCCTATACTTCTTTATATTCGCCTAAAGGATCCAGAGTTCTTTATTTATAGCGCTATTATATAAGAATCCTATCTATCTCTTTCCTATATACTAGGCATTTACGGTATAAGGCTTAGTAAGGACTCTAGCAGTTTACATAGTATAGATTAACCGTCTTATACTAGAGATAGCCTTCCCGCCTATATATTTTATATATATTAGATTATATATAGTCTCTAACCCTATATCTAAACCTTTTATATTTATAGCATGCTATAGAGGTGCGTTGCTCCTTAAATGGTAATATAATAATTGCGCCTCCCCTAAATAATACGTTGTCTAACGTAAGCAGCTTCTCTATATCCTCCTTTATTGCCACTTTAACAATTACTAACGCGTACTAGCCGCGCGGCCTTAGTTGTCCTAGCTATCTTATTATATATACCTCTATACTATTCTCTACCCTAAAGCGCTCTATAGCTAACTTACTTATTTTTTTACTATTAATATCTATCGCTAAAGGTACTTTAACCTAGTCCGCCTTAACTATATACCACTTAGGTCTAATAAGCCTTGCCCTAGGGATATACGGTTTAAGCCATTAAGTAGTTATCTACCTAAATATAGCTTCTTTATCTTTTTCTACCGAGAATCTAATAATGCTTATGCTATCGCTTATTCGCTATACGCGGAAGTCCTTAAGTATAGCTCCTATAAGCCCCTTAATATCCTTTATACTTTACGCAATAGTTTACTTTACTACTTTAGTAGTAGCTACCCTCTTTATTGCCTCCTTACCCACTTAGCTAACGTCTATTACTAGCTACTAATTAGGTTCCTTAGAGTTCCTAGCGCTCGTCATTTATAATAAAGTTATCTCTAACCCTGCTATGCCTCTACTGGCTGCTACCGACGCCTATAATTATATTAGAGCTAGGGGAGTATTTAGTTGCGCTTATAAGGACCTAATAGCCTTTTAAAGTTCGGTGTTTTGCTTTTTAAGGCTTTGCTATTTTAATTTAATATCTACTAGGTTATTTCTAATGCTCTTAATAATGCTATTCTGGCTTATAATAATGTTGCTTTGCTATACTATAGTTTCTTTAAGGCTTTTAATAAGTTAATAAATTTTATTATAATTAATACCTCCTCCTTCGCGTTTAGGTAAGGTAGAGACTCTTACTATAGGGAATAGAGGCAGTATATGCTATATAGCTTATAGTCTAGATTATAGTGCGGTTATCTACTATTTAAACTGTGCTAATGTTTAGGCTTGTGTCCTTAGCAACTGCTAGGCCTCTTATACCTTCGCGCTCGGTTTCTTTATACGTCTTAATAGAGCTACTAGCGGGTCTAGAGGTAGTATTACTGATACGCGTTTAGGGGTTAAAGCAGCCATTAGGGCTTTAGGGCTTCGTTCAGTGGGCCGTAGGGGCCGCCTTACCGCGGGAACTAGCTAAACGAAAGACCAGGATTTGATTAAAAGAATGTCCGAGATAAATATCCTCCTCTTTTAAAAGTTTTCCTTTATGTGCTAAGGGTCTACAAGGGGGTAACACGAAATGCTCAGACGCCCCCCCTATTAAAAACCGTGCGCAATAGGGGGTATATGTACCCGATGTAACGCCACCCAATTTTTATATACAATTCACCACTTTATATGGCCTTCGTTCGCCAGAATTATAGCCTCGCAGCGCTTATATATCTAATCTATATACTTTTTAAAGTTGTCTACTTATAGCCTTTCCCATTCCTCCTTAATATACTACTATACTTCCTTATCTATTTTAGGAAATCGTTTACTAACCTAATACTTTAATAGCCACCAGATGTTCTTAATTAGATTTAAATTAGGCGAATTTATAGGCTATTTTATCTTCTATACGTCGTTGCGATTATATAAGGCTTTTATAGCTTTAGCTATATAGAAAGGCGCTTTATCCTCTATAAGAATAACATTTCCCCTACCTACGTATTACTTAACCTCCTTTTTATATATATATATTATAGGAACTACGTACTTCCTATATACGTCTCCTAATATATTACCCTATTTCTTTTTAAATACTACTAATCTTCCTTTACTATATAGGGATATTATCCCTTATATTATCTAAGAGCTATAGCTATAAAACTTAGGGAAGTAGTAGCTATCTAAATACTTCTCCTCTAGCCGTTAAGTTATATATACCTTTTTAAAGCCTCCTATTATAAAGGAGGCTTTATTTATCTAGAGGACTTATACCTATATTTATAGAGGCTAGTTATAATAAACTAAGGCTTCTCTATTATAATACGGTGGTAGTATTATTTCTTTTTAAATATAGCCTTTAATATACGCCTATAAGCTTATATTCCCTCTAATTTAGTAATCTCTTTATATATTATACGGTAATAATATATATTAATTATAGCCTAGGTAATAAAATGCTTTTAAAGAGGTGTATTAAGTATATAAGGTCTACTAATAGCTTTATAAGGAGTCTTAGTATATAATTTAATTGCTAACTAAATAGTTATACGTAAAAGCTTTAAAGAATTTATAATTAATATATAGTGCTAATAAGTAAATTAATATAATAAGAAGATTTAAGAGCGTTTATAGGAGGTAAGACGCGTATAGGGCGCTTAATTTGGATCTAGATTTTAACGTTAAGGGGGGTAATAGCCGTAATTTTAACTAATAAGAGATAGTATATCGTTATATTACCCTAAAATCTACGCTTTATAAGGGTCTATATATTATATTTTTAACCTTTTAAAGGCTTTATAAAGTATAGCTTTATAAATATTTAAGTAGATTTAGTAGCAAATTTTAGTGACAAATCCGCTATATTGCGCACGATTTTTAACAGGGGGGGCGTCTGAGCATTTCGTGTTACCCCCTTATATGCAAGATATAACGTAGGACCCTAGAAAGCGAGACACCCCCTAAGCGAGTCACTTACCTCCAGATATATTTGTATTAATAATAAAATCAACAAGGCCTTTATATTAAATCTAAATAGCCTAAATTAAAGCGATTATGCTTCTTATTATAAAAGAAAACGGCTTAGAAGTTTCCGAGTACGTTATAGGCGTAAATTTGCCCCTAACGTTAACTAATTAGATAGCTGTAAGGCACATTACTAGGGTGTACGGTAGGGAGCAGGCAAGCCGAGCATGAGTCACAAGGAGAGTCGATGGAAGAGGACGATATGGTAATGAGGGTAGGCAATAGTCTGAGTATATACCATCTCGTCAATTCCGGTAGTTAACGCAGCCACGTCTGCACGGCCTTACTTTCCCTTAAACAGCAAAAATACTAAAACTTCCCCTATAAAAAGGCCGTGCAGACATGGCTGCGCTAACTACTAGAATTGACGAGATGGTATATAAGGGGGTAACACGAAATGCTTAGACGCCCCCCCTATTAAAAATCGTGCGCAATATAGCGGATTTATTACTAAAATTTGCCACTAAATCTACTTAAATATTTATAAAGCTATACTTTATAGAGCCTTTAAGAAGTTAAAAATATAATATATAGACCCTTATAAAGCGTATATTTTAGGGTAATATAATAATATACCGTCTCTTATTAGTTAAAATCGCGGCTACTACTTCCCTTAATATTAAAATCTAGATCTAAATTAAGCGCCCTATATACGTCTTACCTTTTATAAACGCTCTTAAATCTTCTTATTATATTAATTTACTTACTAGCACTATATATTAATTATAAATTCTTTAAAGCTTTTATATATAACTATTTGGTTAATAATTAAATTATATACTAAGACTTTTTATAAAGCTATTAGTAGACCTTATATACTTAATATACCTTTTTAAAAGTGTCTTATTACCTAGGCTATAATTAATATATATTATTACCGTATAATATATAAAGAGATTACTAAATTAAAGGGAATATAAGCTTATAGGCGTATATTAAAGGCTATATTTAAGAAGGAGTAATACTACCACCGTACTATAATAGAGAAGCCTCTTTTTACTAAGGCTTATAAGCAGGTACGCCTTATATAGGCCTTAATTTATTATAACTAGCCTCTATAAATATAAGTATAAATCCTCTAAATAAATAAAGCCTTTTTTATAATAGGAGGCTTTAGAAAAATATATATAACTTAACGGCTAGAGGAGAAGTATTTAGATAGCTACTACTTCCCTAAGTTCTATAGCTATAGCTCTTAAATAATATAAGGGATAATATCCCTATATAGCAAAGGAAGATTAATAGTATTTAAAAAAGAATAGGGTAATATATTAGGAGACGTATATAGGAAGCACGTGGTTCCTATAATATATATATATAAAAAGGAGGTTAAGTAATACGTAAGTAAAGAAAACGTCATTCTTATAGAGGATAGAGCGCCTTTTTATATAGCTAAAGTTATAAAAGCCCTATATAATTATAACGACGTATAGAAGATAAATTTGCCTATAAATTTGCCTAATTTAAATCTAATTAAGAACATTTAGTAGCTATTAAAGTATTAGGTTAATAAACGATTTCCTAAGATAAATAAGGAAGTATAGTAGTATATTAAAGAGGAATGGGAAAGGCTATAAGTAAATAACTTTAAAAAGTATATAGATTAGATATATAAGCGCTATAAGGCTATAATTCTAGCGAACGAAGGCTATATAAAGTGGTAAATTATATATAGAAATCGGGTGGCGTTACATCGGGTGCATATACCCCCTATTACGCACGGTTTTTAATAGGGGGGGCGTCTAAGCATTTTGTGTTACCCCCTTATAAAGACGAACTAATAGGGGAGGAAGGAGGCTGTAAGCCCGAGGAGCTTATAAGGGGTGGCTAAGGCCTAGCTAAAGGCTAGTGTCACAGTACGTGCGAACTGTTAAGGTACGATATACGAGGTAACTGTATATAATTAATAAACGATGTCGTGTAAGGATCTATATAGGAGGTGAGGCGATCTATATACACGTCGCTTAGGGGTTAGGTCTGTGCTCGTGTTATGACAACACTGAATCATAACAACGTGTTAGGTCAGTGCCGTGACAGCTAGCCTTAGTAGCCCCTAAGAGCTCCTAGGATATAGCCGAGTAAGGGACTAAAAGTACCCTTATAATAGCTTACCACTACACTCCTTTAAGCCTTCCTTTTAGATTAACTTACTACCAAATTCCTTTATAGGCTGAAGATTACACTAAAAGATATATGTAAAGGTTGCCTAGTCTTAACTATATTTACTAGGGTTTAATACAGCTCTAGTATATAAAGTAACATTAAGCTTTAGTAGAGAAGTCCCTTTCTTATTGTTACGGACCTTATATCGGCAGTAGTGTAACCACTAAGGAAAGATATAAACGGGTTGGTTAAGATAGTATAGGAGGCGCTAGAACCGATCGAGCTATAGGATAAAAGGTAGCTAAGTTATATAGCTAGTTACGTTACAAGTTCGGAATATAGGAACGTGGGAATATGGGAACGTGATATACTAACGTACTAACGTACTGACGTACTAAACTCTTTACTATAGGGAGGGGTTATATATTTAAAGACGTACAGTCTCTATAGGTAGTTTCTCTTCTTTATAGTAAATCTTAGAATATAATTAAAGTTAATTTATTAGGTAATTACTTTACTAGTTATATTTATATTATTTACTATTCTATACCTATATACCTAGCCTATTAATAAGTCTACCGTAGTATTCCCTATAAGGCTTTATTATACTTATACTCCTTTTAAGCTAACTTTTAGGTAGTAAGCTCTGGTTTTTATAGATCCTCCAACTTTAATTAATTGACGTCCTTCTAGGTAAGAACTCTGCCCTTACTTAAAAGTCTCTTACTACTTTTCTTATCTATCTTATACTTCTAAAATCGCTTATTCTCTTCTCTTTATATTTATATATTAGTGTATAATTACAGCACCTATCATACCAACCGCGTGCTTACGCGCTCGGTACGCCAAGTACGCGTTTACGCGTTTAGTGCACCCCTAAAGCACTAACTAATTAGGGGGGAGGTGCGTCAGTATATAGACCACGTAGTCTACCTCAATAGAATCGACAGTCACCACCATCCCAAAGAGCATACAATACTATACATATTTCGTGCCCTAGGATATAACTTAATTATATTATTAAGTTAATATAAATACTAATCAGTAAGCGCGCATAGATTAGTAATTACTTAATACCTCCTACCGAGCGATATATATGACAGCGACTACCTGTTTAGACTCCTAGTACAACCTACTGGAAGGTTAGAAGTCGGGGATTACGGACCTATTACTAACTCTATATACTTATTCAAGTCTTAGTACAGTTTACTAAAAGTTTATAAACGCGAATACAGACCTTTATAGAACCCCCTACCCTCCTATAAACCACTATAGACCCATTAATTGATTTTACGGACTATTATAAGACCTCCTCTACCCGCTATAAGCTACTACTACCTACTACAGCTTATATAGACATACTACGCTACATAATATAGCAGATATAACTAAGCAAATCAGTAAAGGTTAAAAGAAGTAGAGTTAGGGAGTCGACCTTACGTCTACAGACGGCGTTAACGACTACATTAATTTTAAAATCCTTAAATACGGATACTATAAGCTCCTAAACAACGACCTATAGAAGTAATATAAGGAAGACTTTACAGACTTTACGGAAGCTATTCTTAAGGCTTATAACCCTACTACTATCCGTAACCTATAAACCCTTTTACGTCACTAAGGTATATAGGTTAAAAAGGATAAACGAGTTACTATTATATAGTCCTTATATAATATAATATAGGAGAAGGACTAAACAAAATAGACTAAAGAGGAGATCCTAAACTAGGTTAAAGCCACTAATAAACTCTCTACTTCTCCTAAACTTAATGGCATTACTAGCCTTATACCTAACCTACTTAACCAAATTCGTCCTATAAACTTAAGCAATTTTAGAATTAATCTTACGGGCTAAAGTATACCTAGTACTCAAGTTACGGACCGTAATACCCCCGTAAACTAAAATATGGACTAAAACCCTCCTATTACCTAAGCTATAGATCCGCAACCTATTTAAGTCACAGATCCGTAAACTACTTAAGTAAAGACCTATAGTAAGGAACTAGCTAACCTAGCTAAGCTCTACATCAACGAATCCAAGTATAGCGGTAAAAATAATAACTTTAACTTTAAACTAACCATCTTTACGGACCTCTATTAAAAGGCTAATATTCCTAAACAGGAATTTAGCCAAGCCTACTCTACTATACTACGTAGCCTAGCCCTTAACTACTACTACACTAACCTTAAGAGCAACCCCCTTAATATCTCCTTTAATAAACTATATAAAGCTATACGTAATTACTTTAAAGGGCCGGAATATAGGCGTAATATCCTTACCTAATAGAATGCGATTAAGTTACAGACCGTAATTAATAAGAATACCAAAAAGTTAACTATAGAGTGCCTGCAAATTCTTATTAAAGACCTCCGGCACCTATAGCACGGCCTTAACATTAAGCTTTAAATAGACAACTTCCTATATAACAAGCTTATTATAGCTTACTAGGAAGTAAAACCTTATAAATACGCCTATTATAAGCCCGCAGACACTATAGCTAGCCTTATTAATAATTTACGGTCCTCTATTACAACGTACAAAGCCTTAAACCTACTAGGCAGTACTTAAGCCTTTATTACGGACCTATAAGACTCGCAAACTAACTTAAATGCCTACTTTACGGACTGCCGCTACTACTAGCAGTACCTGTACCAACCAAGTCCCACTTATAACCCCTATAATAACTCCTATACAAAAGCATACCCCCACAGACAAACTAGTTAGAAGTGCTTTATATACGGTAAGGAAGAATATTAGTCTATAAGGCACACCTAGAAAGAACGTAATAAGTCTAAGAAGAGATTTAACAATTAGATTAACTAATTTATCTTAGACTATAAAGGAGAGGAAGTGGAGGAGTCCCTTAATAAGTTAATAGAAGCCCTTATAATTAACTTTAACTTAGATATATAGGAATAGGAGACCTTAGAGATATTCCTAACTACTTTTAGACCTTTTACAGACGGCTAAGCCTTTAATATTATAACCGTATTAGCTGACCGCTCCTTTATACACTTAATTACACCTAAAAACCAGCCCATAAGCATACCCGTTAGACCCGTTATAAATATTATAGACCGCGAATAAGACCTATTTGCATATATTACTATAAAACGCTATACCCCTAAAGAATTCTATAGCGTTATAATTGATATAAGTGCCTCTAAGAAGTCTACTATAGGTTACGGATAATACCTTATATATAAGACCACCGTAAATAATAATACGGATATTAATACTATGCAAACTGGGGCCGTAAACATCTAATTTGGCATTAGCTTAACCGCATTAATTAGATTAGTTAAAGTTAAGACTCCAATTAGCCTAGTTAACTTCCATATAGTAAAAGCGGATACCCCTTTCCTACTCTGCCTTACGGATATAGATAGGTTATAGGTCTACTACAATAATATTACGGACACCTTAATTAGCCCCATAACTGCCCTAGAAAGCAAGCATATTACCCTACTAATTATACGACAATTTAGACACCCGTTCCTTATATAGGGAGAGACTTTACAGACCTACATTTAGGAATCTTTTAACTACAACCCGTGCTACCTTACTAGTACTAAGATCCACCGCCTACACCGCCGCTTCGGCTACCCATTAGCCGAAAAGCTATATAGAGTCCTTAAACGCTTTAAACACGACGACGTTAATAGGAAGGCAATCGACCACCTAACTAAATACTGCTCTTTTTGCTAGAAATACGGACGTTCCCTAGGCTAATTTAAGTTTACCCTTTATAAGGACCTTAACTTTAACCACTTAGTATACGTAGATATTATATATATTAACGGCAGTCCAGTATTATATATAATTAACGAGGCAACCCGCTATTAAGCCACCCGTTAGTTACAAAATATATCCATAAAATATACTTAGGATATTTTACAGACCTGCTAGATTAATATATACCTTAGACCTCCTAAGTATATTACCCATAACACCGGTAGGAACTTTATTAGTAAGGAATTCTAATAGTACGCTATAGCTATAGCTATTTCAATAAAAGCCGTTCTAGTTAAGGCGCACTAGTCCGTTAAACTTATTAAGTAAGCTTACCTAGCTCTACGGAGAGCTTACCAGATTATTACGGATAAGTATAAGAATATCTAAAAAGAACTAGCTTTATAGATGGCTGTAAAAGCCGTTAACAATACCACTAGCCCTAACGGACTAGTACCTACCCTCTTAGTTTATAGAGCCTACCTAAGGATAAGCAAACTAGACCCTCCTACCCCATCTATTATAGATTAAGCAGCTACAATACAGAAGGTAATAGCCAAATAGTCAAATTACGGGCTAAATAAACTATTAATAACGCCCTACACTACCGTAACGGACCTAATATAACCTTAGTATATAACCTCCCGCTTAATTCTAAAGTCCTTATATAGTGTAAAAGCGGTAATTAGACTAGACCTTACCATTTACTAGCCGTAGAAGACGAGACCTACTATATATAGCTCCCTAGCGGACTAATAAGCTTCAGAAGCACGTCCATAAAACCCTATTTTTAGTCTAAAAATACCTATAACGTTAAGCTAGATAAACTAGAAGCACCTACCAAATTAGGTAAACTAGAAATACCCGCTAAATTAAATAAACTAGAAGCACCCTTGCCTACCCTAGAGGTCCCCTAGAAACCCACTAAACCTACTAAACCTACTATAAAGCGTGGCTAAGGACGCCCCCATAAGAACCCTATAACGGAGAATTACCTAACCTCCGCAGGTATATCCATAAAGCAATCTCCGCCTATAGATATATTAGTTCTAGTATAAGAAACCCCTTTTACGGACTTACAACGCAAAGAGATTAATAGACTACTTAAAAAGGGCGTCTTTACGGTTATAACGGAGAGAGACGTTCCGCAAGGCGTCCGTATATTTAACTTACACTTTATTAATAAAATTAAGCACCCTAGTACTAATAAAGCCTTTAAAAAGTTAAGGCTTATTATATAAGCTTATAACAACTAGGGAAAGGGTTTAATCCTTACGCAATCGCCTATAATTTAATAAGTTAGTTAACGGATTATACTTGCACTTACGCCTAAACTACAGCAAACTAAACCTATAGCCCTCTACTTACGGGATATCTTATAAGCCTATATGCAGTCTAATATCTACCTAAGTAGGAACATCTTTATACAACTACCCCTTAAGCTTAACCTATAACTAGGAACAATTTTATAGGTTATAAAACCCCTTTACGGAGTACCAGAAGCTAGAAACCACTAGTTTAAGATATACTACTAGCATTATATCCATAAACTTAAAACGGAACAGTTAACCTACGACCCCTACCTTTTATACACACTATTAAACGGCCTTAGTATTATTAGACTCTAAATAGATAATACCCTCTTCTTAGCGGATTGGACTTTTACGGATGCTAAAGAGACTAAATTATAAAGGGCTAAGTTCCTAGTAAAGCTGCGAGAGTAGTTAACTAAGTAAACTCTAATTAAGTTTAACAAAGGCTTAATTATATAAAAGGGTAACTTAATTTAGCTAACCTAGAAACGCCAAGCTTAAAACCTAAAGCTTATTATAGTAAAGCCTACGGACCTTACTAGTTCCTATAGAGAGACCCATAAGACCGTAAATATAAAGGATTAATACGCTGCACAGCGTGTAAGAGGCGCCTATATTACTACAGTCTACTAACCCAAATCTACTTACGACTTATCCTTTGCGGCCTAGGCAGTAGATCTATAAAAAGAAAATATTAAGTAGCTTAATAAGCGCATTTAATAGCAGATTAATAATGCGATAAGAGGACTTACTTTTATACCGCTAGACCTAAATTTTATTAGCGTAATAGTATTTACGGACGCCTCCTTTGCCAATAATAGGGACCTATTATCGCAAATCGGCTTTATAATCGTACTTATGGACTATAATTAAGACATAAATATACTGTATTAGTTTTTAATTAAATGTAAGTAAGTAACCTATAGTGTACTAGCTTCTAAACTATATATACTAGCCTATAGCTTTAATATAGCAGCTATAATTAAATCAACGATCCAGAAGATCCTATAATTAGAGTAGCTACCCCTGGTTTTATACACTAATTTAAAGTCCCTTTATAACTACCTAGTTAAACTAGGCACGACATAGGAAAAGAGGCTTATAGTCAACCTAATATGCTTATATTAGGCCTATAAATAACACAAAATTATGGAGGTTAAATGGATTAGCAGCGAAGATAACCTAGTAGACGCTATAACTAAGGCAAAGCCGTATTAAGCTCTTAAAACCCTAATTAATATAAATAAGCTTAACCTAAAGGTCATAGAATGGGTAGAGCAAGACTAACGGAGTATTTATAGTTCAGTTACAGCCCGTTAGAAGGCTGTATGGTACATTTACGGCCCGTTAAAAGGCCGTATAGTTTATTTTACGGACCATAAGTAGGACTTACGGCTAGATTGGAGCACCATTTAGAAGGCAACCCAGAAGGCACCTTAGGAGGGATTTCCTATGTATTTTCTTATGTGTTTTATAGTTCTATTAAGGCAATTACGGAGGCTATATATAAGTGGTTTCATTTTCCAAGTACCGCTAGTGTATAATTATAGCACCTGTCGTACCAACCGCGTGCTTATACGCTC
>Ga0307515_10003003_pt1 | contig 35827 bp, 43 predicted proteins | sample 17_EM_MG_FD_194513 | JGI IMG/M metagenome (GOLD analysis project Ga0307515, IMG submission 194513) | Populus trichocarpa ectomycorrhiza microbial communities from riparian zone in the Pacific Northwest, United States - 17_EM | ecosystem: Host-associated > Plants > Roots > Unclassified | place... | reverse complement strand
TGAGTCACTTCACGCTTTGCGCTCGTTGTGATCAGCGTTACCGCCGATAGGAGCTACTGATCTTCGTGATCGTTTGGTCAGTGCAAAACGGAGTCAGTTGGGTAGGGTGCAAGAGTTGCCCTGACACTTGCGAATCGGCATAGTTCTCGATAGAATCGTCGCTCCCCCTGTTGGGAGGAGTAGAAGGCTGGATCGGATCAGCACTAGCGGGTCGGGAAGGTGGCTGTACAACAGGTCCACTCCCTAGCGGGTTGTCGGCAGGAGCTATGTGTTGAGACATAGCGAAGGAAACAAAAGTACAAAGGTTTTCTCGAGTTAAGCGCTGAAGCAGGTAGGTGGTGGTAGAAGGGAAAGAGGGATGTGCCTTTAAACGTGCATCAGCCCGTTTCCGAAGAGAACACGAGGGTGGCGAAGTAGGAGTCGAAGAACCATAACTCACCGGACGAAGCTTTCACCTCAAGCTTCTCATCGACTGGCGGCAAGATATCGAACACAGCAAGCGTGCAGGCGATGTTAAGTAAGGAATAAGGTAGAATCTTTAGCGGGATATCCTCCAGCAGGAGTCGAACACCTACTGAACTTCTCTGCGACTGAGATAGATCCTTTCCATACCGGCACATTACGTGGGATGTCAAGGACGTTCCCAACAAGTGGATATCCTCTCGGTCCAGGAGGGTACGACGGTCGACTTGCACTGCACTGCCTGCAGAGGAAAAACAGATGATCAGCATGGATGAATAGTTATATGGGGAAATGGTTCGTGACATCTCGAAGTCTGTCAATCTCCCGGGTTGTATACAGCACACTTTCCCCTGTTACTCGCCATCGATTCCTTCCAAACCCCAGTCTAGGCTGGGGCGGGCTCGGAGTCGACTCGGGCGGGAGCGGTCGATCAAAGTGACCGCACCGGCCGCATCATTATATCAGCGCTGGCGCTAGCTTCGCAATACAATTCTTCAGAGTTTCAGATTCAGACTACTCTTGCGTCTGCACGCTGTAGGGACCCTCGGGAATAATGGGATAGGTATAACCCCCAATCGCTTGTGATCCCCGTGGTCCGAGGTTCAAACGTTCACCGGCGAATATCGGTGATCGTCAGTGGTATTACGTGGCTGCTCGAGGCGACACTGACAGGCATCATGGACCAATCGCTATAAAGACCCCATGAGTTTGGGCGGCGGTCCGCTTGTGCATTTTGCTCGCCCCACTACTCCTACGCTCTGTGAATATCCGCCCAAGAATCAACAACTTGGATCATGACCCGCTTTCTCCAAGCCACCACCTTAATTGTGTTGGTCGCCTCTGCTGTGACGTCTGCCTTCGGATCTGCCCTCGTCGAGAAGGATTTGGTGGCCAGACAGGATGTCCAGAATATTGTTTACATCAAAGATACAGAAACCTTCTGGTGAGTCGACCAGGTCTTCGCCCGATGTACTCCACGACGATCATCTCTGTGCTTTGAATGAAGTATGATCATGCCGAGGAATCCATACACCGACATTGGCAATAGTGAATACCCGTAAGCCTCCCTTCGACCGACACCAAAACCAATCCACGAAAATTCTGACTCTGATCGTGATCAAGCGGTGGAATGAGGACGTTCTGTTCGCCCAAGGGTATATACTCTCCTGACCAAGGCCTGCTTCCTCCAAACTTCTGGAGGGAAGTCGAGTTACAAACTGGATATGGACCCACCGGAGCACCCTACGTCCAACGTGAGTTGACTTTTCCCTCCACTACGTTCCCCGCCGCGATGGCTCATTCCGATCATCGATTTCCAGTCACTGGGTGTATACGCCCCGAGACATTCAGCCAACTGAACCCCGGCGATGCAGGAGGCCAATACGACTCCAGTGGAGGTGTCGGCGGAATGGGCAATCCCCAGGGCAGTGTTTGTCTGGGGTACAACCATTACGTTGAGCTTGTCGAGCCCCGTGGTCCTCGTGCTTGCATCAAGTGTTGCCAAGACCCCAACGACTGCCCCGTTAACAAAGACACGCAAGGCTGCCCTAATGTCATCCCCGGAAACTATTTCGGCTGCCTCGTAAACCAACAATAGACTCATCTAGATAAACCAAAGCCTATTGCGGACTCTGTTCAAGCTGTTCCACGGGTTTCTTGTTCGCCAGACGATTTTTCACGTAGTCACGACCACCACGGACTTGCATACCAGCGGTAAATAAGAACCACCTGTAATACATTCTGTTCCCGATTGTACGAGACTAGAGTTCAGTTCCCAGAATGCGTGAAGTGGGCACAAAACGAGCGGCGTTCCGATCGGCCCGCGCCGCCCACGACTCAGTCGGGTGACTTATCTTCAGCCACCATGATTCCAACACCAGACTTATCTCATCTGACTCGAAAGGACTACGATCTAGTCTACGAACCAGCAGGTACGAAAAATATATAATAATTACACGCGTCCCATCCAACGAGTGCACCTCGTATCCTCACATTTTCTTCCGACGGGTAGAGGATACCTTCATCCTTCTCGATGCCTTGGAAAAAGACGCAGACGAGCTAAAGAAGCTCCAACCGTCCATCTGCCTAGAAGTGGGGTGGGTAAACCCATCCATTCGGCATTAGATTCCTGATCGAAGAACCATCAGTCGGTTAGACCTGGGTCTGGCTGCGTATCTGCGTTCTTAGCCTCCATATTGGGACAATCCTCCCGTAAGCTCCCAAAACCCTCACGCACGAACCGCGATTGCGTTGTTTTGTTTTTTAATTCTCACCCCTTTTCCTTAGTTTACCTCGCAACGGATATCAACCCTCACGCATGTCGGTGTACGATCGCCACGGCACGGAAAAACAAGGTAATCCGCGTTCCAACCCCAGGAGTCCACCCACTGATCGTCTGGGGCTATCCAGTCTGAGGTAGACGCGATACACACCTCATTGGCGGGTCCGTTATTGACCCGGCTGCACAATTTGGTCGATGTGCTGGTCTTCAACCCTCCATATGTGCCCACCGAACCGGAAGAGGCCGAAAGAGGACAAGAATACGGGCAGATATCCAGCTCGTGGGCCGGTGGCTTAGATGGAACGGAAGTCACGAACAAGTTGCTCCGTGAATCTGAGGTCAGGAGTGACCTCCGTGTTGCCTGGTAATCGGATCCTCTGACCACTTAATCTCCCCGTAGACCCTCCTCTCCGCGAATGGAAGGTTCTACCTTGTCGCAATAAAGCAGAACAACATCCCAGAAATCTCGCAGATGTTGCTGGGGCGTGGGATGACTACCGAGACCATATTACAACGCCGGGCAGGTATGGAACACTTGTTCGTGTTGCGAATATCCAGAAGCCGTACATTGTAAGAAGAAAAGGCGTGCAAGAATCGGAGGAAATGCAGAGTTGATGTGCGAAATCATACATGTAATGAGGGAAAGAACTAGGACAAGAAAGATGCGAGAATAAAGTATACAGCGTACTATAAGATTGCTCGTGCAGGAGTACCTGGCGGATGTCGAGGCCGGGCTGGATGGAAGTGAACACGGGAGTAAAAGGAATAAAAAGATGCCGCCGCAGAAGAACCAACATTCTTAGTCTACGGGTCTTCACTACCGATTCCAGGGCGTTTGCCTCGGATGCTGAACCTGGAAGATGAACTCATACCCTTAGAATTTGGGGCGTCGGCAAGAGAGTAGAATGAGCCTCCGTGTGGAAGGTGGTCATGGCCATCCTGGCTATAGTCCAATCGAACTTTCAACAATCCATGCCCTTCGTTCAGCTGGAGGGAGACTTCCGAGGAGTGGATACCATTGGGGGGGTTGAGATGGCGCCAAATCTAATGGACGACGTGAGATGCGTGATCACTCGACGGAAGAGATAGACATACATCAATCTCCCCGTTGCCCAACATCTTGTCCCTACCAATGGTCTTGTAGTCGTGTACCCAGAGCTTAATCTTTGATTGACTGGAGTTGACCACGAAAGCGCATTGTTCATTCCTAAAAGCCGAGTGTCTTCAGAAAGAAAATGCGCAAAAACGTGTCGAGCGCGTTACCAGGTACACTCAGAACCCGTCGACTTGAGACGGTGAGAAGTCTTGTGCTCCTTGTCTCCGGACTTCAGGATCACGTAAGGTTTTAGACTGTCTCCGCCTGGGTTGTAATCTTTCGCCTCGATGACCGTCACCCTCACGATTCCAGGCTCAGTAAGATGCCCATTCGCGAATCCACCAGCACCGGAGATACCCTGACCAGGTCCGGTGAACACGTTCTCGCCCACGCCGATACCATTAGCACCGATCGGCTGGGAAGCCTGACCAGTTCCCATTTCTGGGACCTCGACGATGCTCCCGTCGTCTGAGCTATGGTTACCGCCTCGTCCGAAGGCACGCGCAACACCTTGGAAGACACCCTTCCCTGCTTGAAGAGGTAAAGCTCCAACTTGAGTCATGGCCCTGCCGGCAGTGGAGAAGGTGGAAGTCTTTGCACGAGATTTCACGATGATTTCCGGTTGGAAGTTGAGATGCACACGGACCCAACCCTTGTCTCCATGCTTGTCATGACTTAGGGGGATGATCTTCTCCAGGCCATGGAAAGGCTCAACTTCTTCGAGGTCGATCCTGGCGGTTCCCAAGCTTTTGGCTTGGTCGATCTGGTTCCAGTCAAAGACTTCGAGTTGGAGGTCCGCAGCAACACGAGAAGGCTGAAGTGACCATGGTCAATGAACAGAGGTTCGCGACTTTCAGGGGCGATACTTACGATCATGACGGTAAACGTTTCATTCCATTCAGGAGTGAGCGTTTTCTTCTTCGTTTGTGACTTGAAAACCTTTTGGCCGTCGAGGGTGAAGATAACATAGGGATCAGATTTGCCTAAATTGATGATGTGAGTCAGGATAGACAGCATTCGGGAGGGAAAGAACGTACCGCTTCGGTCCGCGCCATGAACCTCTCCACCGTTGAGGAGCTGGACTTGGAGAACACCCTGATCTAAAGGGCGTTTTAGCTGTGTGTGAGGAGAGACAGATTTTCCGCTCACTGTTAATGCTTTCCCTTGGTTCGAGTCTGAGGGGAACGGGAATATAGCGGGCCTCCAGCTCTACGGTTCCGACTGACTTTCCATCTGAATCGTACAGAGTTCGCTTAACGGTGCCATCCTGTTAAAACATGAGAGAAAGATCCCAAGTATAGGCTGCATAGGGATGCTGGACGCACCATGGCTTCCTGGAGGAACTTCTTGGCATCCTCCTTCCACTCAGCGATGATGTCATCTTTTGTTCCCTCATCGGCCTCATTAAACCTCAACCAGACGCGGCCAAAATCCAATTCCTTGATGAATCCCTCGCCGGTGTAATCCCAAGTCACATGACGGCTGCGAGCCATGGAGGTGGTGAACGCGGGCCAGTATGCATCATCCAGCAGAACCTCAAGTCGAGCCTTCCTCGACAGCTGGGCGGTGGTGATGTTGAAAACGATGATTCCAGATTCTGAAACTGTGGTGAGAGTTTTGATGTTGACGAGAGGAATATTTGTGCTTACGGTGTTGCATCAATTCCTCCTTGGATAACACAACGCCCTTTCCAGACCTGCCCTTCCCCTCGCTCTCAGACGGTGAATCGGTGGCCGGGTTGGTATCGAGATCGGCGTCTGCCGTAAGCGCGGAATCTGTGGATTCCCTGTTCTTCACATTATTCTCCTTCTTCTTCATACCGAGAGGCCCACGAGCCGTGATACCGGGAGGAACAGCTTCAGCCTCGATATCCGAAGATGAGACCGAACCTCCGTCTCCGTCGACTAAACTCTCAGAATCGCCACCATTGACAGCATTTTGTATGTTGTTACCGCCTGTGCTGAATTCGAAGTTCTTGAGAGTGAGAGCTGGGATGAACTCGGCCTCGTAGTGGAGTTGTCCTTTGAAGGTTCCCTTGTCGAACCTGAGGTTCGCAGCTTCAACCTTCTTGCCGGTTGACTTGTAGGGATACTCCTCGGAATCTGCCTCTGCAGCGAGTTCGTTGAGGTGCAGTTCTGTGTATCCCAAGGAACGGTCCTTCGTGACGTGTTGGTAATCCATACATTCCAAGAACAGTGTCTCCTTCAGGGAGTGAACTGTAGAGGAGGATAAGTAATGTTGTCACGGCAGATGAACGGCTTCCTACCAGGAACGTAGATGATCTGGTCCCAGACGGGGTTAAGGTCTGAGCAAACGCTTGAGTTTTACTGGCCTCCTCCAATGAAAGCTTCAACCCACTGTTATTGACGACCTCGGTCCGAGCTTCGATCACGTTATTGACGAGGACGCGGACGTATGGATCACTCTGATAACTCCATGAGAACCGTCGCGGAGTCCGATTATGGGGATGAAACAAACCTTGCCACCCAAAGCGGCCTCCACGTTCCTACAATCCCAATCAGGGTGAGGGAAACAAGTATGGTGAAGTTATACTCACTTGACATCCGTTGCCTTCTTCAACCGCAATCGGACCACACCAACGGGCGGCACATATTGATCCACCCCGTGTAAGCTCAATTCAAGTGGCTTCCACTCAGTCGACAGCCTGACCCTGCCGGTCTTGCATCCACTTAATGGCCACCAGTCCCTGCCAGCTTGCTCCTTGGCCCGGAGCAAGTCAGTAAGCCTCACGGACATATAGCCGACAACTGGATCCTTCAGGAAGTCCCTATCGTCAATGACCTTGATTGTGACTACGGACGTCTTTTTATCAGCGCACAAGAACTCCGTGGCAGACTCCCACACGGGGTCGTTGGTGTGCCTGAGGCAGTTAGAAGCGTGGGTCGGCGTGGCTTGGTTACCCAAGTAGACTTTGACGAGTGGGTTGAGATCGCCTGACATGGACTTGCTGCTGTCGAGATCTTTAGCCTGGTGGAGGACCAACCGCACAATACCGACGTCTACGAGAGGAGGTCAGTAGTGCCACAATGACAAAATGACATATCAAGAGATGTACTTGTCTCCGGAAGCTTCTGGACAGTTCCTTCGCTCGTGTTGGAAAGGGAGATGACGGGATAGAAGTTGACTTCGAATCGGAGTTCACCGCGGTCTTTACCATCCTTCAAGATGGGAGATGAGATATCCTCCTGAGTGGCATCTTGTTCAAGGACTTCGAGAGCGAAGGAGGCGGAACCCAGGAGAGCATTTTGCCGATGATCGTTGTAATCCATGACATTCAACACCAGGGATTCGTGGAGCGAATTGACGAGCAGGAATTTGGTTTCCGTCCAAGTGGGGTTGTAACTGAAACACTCTCAGCCTAAATAAAAGTAACACACACATAACGGCGACTGACGTGTTGGTTTTGTACTTGGTCTTTGCAAGCTCAGCTCTGTCGTTGAGTGTGAGGCTGACATATGGATCCGGAGTGCCACCTCCGATCTTCGAACCCTTGATATCCCGTGCAGAGCGAACGATGACCTGGAGAACGCCGATAGCGGTGTCGAGAGGGACACCGGAAAGCATCTGCTCGAGGTTAAGGGTGAAGATATGTGGGTCATACATCATCGGTCCCAAGGTGCCGTGGACCATGCTTCGAATGAATGCAGAAAGTCCGGGAACCTAGCACGACATTAGTGTATAGATAGTGACGAACCTGTGGGGTGCTTACATTTCCAATATCGAACCCGAAATAATCGCCTCCGATCGGTTTCAGAACGTAATCAAACATGGGCGGTTCCAAGAACATGAGGTCGACCAGCTGGATGTGGGGGAAGTTGGTCATGAGTTTCAACCGAACACGCATCTGGCCGGAGAAACTAAGGTCCTCCAGCAAGATGGGCATTCCTGTGGTCGCGAGGCCCTTGCCGACACGAACGGAAAGGGCGATCTTGGGGTTGACTTTCTTCCCAACTTCTTTTGGGGTCATATCAGAGACGTCGTTGGGGGTAAAGGACACAGCCCAATCCATCATAACGATATCCTCCTCGGTCTTGGGGAATGTGCGGACACGGTCGATGCGGAATGCTTTGTTTCCGAGAGTGAAAGTTGTGAGACGAAGGGAATCGAGGAAAGGGGGACAGTTGGCTGATAAGAGTTGGTCCACGGTGGAGACGACGGTGGCAGAGAGGACTGGTTCGTAGATTACCCAGAATCTCTGGAGGAAGTGGTTTAACCACTCTGCGCTTTCGTGTTCGGAGGCAAGTCTCGACTTGAGAAGTTCACGCTGAATGTCATCACGGGCCCGCCTCCTCACACGAGCTACAGACGTGGAGTAGTACGTCGTGCAAACGGCGAGCAGGAGTATCAGCCAGCCCCAACCGAAGCGGAACAGGGTCATAAAGCGGGTGGCGAACACGGCCTGGTGGTCCGGTCGGTTGGATTTCGTCATAGAAAGGTGAAAGAGCTAGACTCACGAAGAAAACGAGACCGGCATTGTGATACCAGTCACCATAGTACTGTTCACTAAGGAACGTTGAAAGAATTGCAATATCCTTGGCATCTCCTTGCAGTTCAGGGGAATCGAGGCCACCTGCTGCCCGCCAACCGACTTTGTACCAGTCAGGTATGACATAAGGACCGGCGTCAATTGATCCAGGCATTCGAGCAGGTTGCACGGTCGTGGCAACTTCGCCCGGATGGGCTTCGATGTCGTGGACAGTTATGGTAGGGACCACGTTTGAATTTCCAGCGTCAACAGCGAGCTCTGGCAACAGGGGTTGGAGGTAAGGCCTGGTCATACTTAGATACTTAGGAGACGAACCTTTGGCTGGGTCAAGATCCTTGTCCCTGATGTCCTTGAGTTGGCCGCGCGCCTTCCCTGCCGTAGCAGCTTTTTCCTCTGGACTTGCATCTGGGTCGAAAGAGTGAACTGCCGCACCCTGAGCTTGATCGTTTTGGAAGGTCTGGCGGACCTGTGCCTCTTGTAGTTGGTTGGAGGCCATGGACGTCGCCGAGGGGGGGGGGGGGAGGAAACGGGGAACAAGCGGTGGAGGGAGCGTGTACAAGACTAGGGAAGGGTATAATTTTAGTTGGGGGCTTGGTTATATGAGGCAAGGCGGAGGCGTGATGTCACAACTGGGAACCCATCGGTTCCCATCCGCTACTGAGAGTCTGAGACCATCGGGGTACCACCACTTCCGAATAACGCCGGACGTTTGTTCGCTATCTACGGCATCCAACACAGCACAAGGCCGACAATCCCGACGGGGGAGGACGAAAAATGGTCGGTATAACACGGGCTGCGACGTAGAAAAACGCCACTGCCTGCTGGGCACATTCAGAACATTTGCATTCACACTGAACGTCAACTGCGCACGAGACAAACTGGTGAGGTAAGTATTGCCTGGTCAGAGCTCGGCCGGTTGTCGTAGATTTTCTGCACGAGATAGAAAGTAGAATGAATGCTCCCCATGCTGCCGACGACCGGCGTAGCCGAAAGGGCGATCTCGGACTCTGGCAGAGCGCCTCGCTAACATCGTGGACCTCCACGATATGTCGGTAGCCCATGAAATCTCTGCCCCCTTCCCAGGGCAAATATGAGAAAGTTCAATGTTAAGGCGGTGTCAAGTTCTTGCGCCTCTCCATCGCCGACTGTGTCCACGGACCTCCCGGGCCTCTCGTTCCAACCGATGATGCAGCTCGCCCCACGGCCAGCTGATCATCGTTACGCAACATCAGGACTGCCAAGGACGGTCTAACGATGACGTTCTCCATGCATCCACAGCGATGCAACACGATTTTCCGAACGAATTCTCCCTTCCACTCCGGAGAGCGGACGGGGACAGTGTTTAGTGATTGCGCAAATTTCACGGATACTGGAGGGAAATGGGCTGAGAGAAAAAGAGGTCCTACCCGGGTTCGAACCGGGGTTACGGGAAGTTTACAGGTCAGAATCCCGTGTGATAACCGCTACACTATAGAACCATAGCATCAGGTAAGGTCGTATCATCCGTCAGGTGTACACATTCAGAAGATTTACCAAGCGGAGCATCCTCCTTGATCCACGATTCATCACACTGCTCGTTCGTGATCTTTCCTCGCCACCACCACTACCACCACCACCTCCTGCCTGTGTGATGGGCTCGATTTTGAACACTTTCTTACGACTCTACGTTGCTGGTCCTAGAGTCGACAATGGCTGGCTGCATTTCTGCAGGCACCCCGAATTAAACACCTTTGTAGTGAGCATGGTTCCGGGTGCTCTTCGCACTATAACCAGGTCTACGGTCCCTACGATACGATGATATCCGCATTCTGTCCTGAAGGGCGTCGTCTTCCTCGCCCCCACAAATTCATCCATGGTACCGATCGAGAACATACTACCGGCGTCAACCTCGACAGAATTGACTGGCTTGAATGGATACACCCTGGGTTAATACGTTCCTGCCTCGGTGAAGGGTTTGGCGACGGAAATGAACTTGTCTATTTTTGTTGTACTGGCGCTACGAGGACTCACTCTTGGGCTGCATATGTCAGACCCTCAATCTGATTGAAGGCGGAGGACGGTTAATAGCCAACTACAACGTGGTATCCGCCCCGCCTCTTCGCTCTACACCGCTTAAACAGTGGTGTTGGGAACTTGCCGACTCTAGCACACCTCTCTCCGCGACCGTCACCACCTTGCATACAACGCCCTCTCCTCACCCCTCCCCACTCCTCTCTCCCAGCCCCCTGAACAAGAAACGACATCTTCGCACACCCGCGCCCCCATGGCGTTGCGAAAGATCCTCTTCGCTGCGTTGGTTTGGCTGACGCTCTCATGGTCTATGGCAATGGCGAAAGAATGCCCTTTGCTCCTGTTTAACAGCACTCTCGTTATGGGGACGTCCGAATCGGAGCCAGCCGTTGATGCATGTTTCCCAGCGCTTGGGTTCAAGATGCCCACCACCGTACCAAGTTCCCTAAACGGTTGGTGGTGCGATACCAATACGGAATACGCCTTTGTTGGGTTCAGTTACGAGATTACACAATGCGAGTTCGATCCCTCTTGCCTCTCGTTCCGCTGGCTGACGTTTCTGTCCACGCAGGCCAGAGCAAGAGCAAATTAAACTCAGAGTTCGCTGATATCCGGAAGCGATTCAATGGGCGTTATATCCGCTTGTATGGGGCTTGTGATCGGGCCAACTACTAGTAAGCTGTTCAGTGCTTTGCCTCATTCCGTGCTTGATATTCGGGTAGCGATGATATCATCGAGGCCGCTTGGGAGAACGGCCTCGGGGTGCACGCGCTTATATGGTTCGGCTGGGACGACCCCAACATCTGGAAGACTCGTCGCGACAATCTCTTTGAGTCGTTGCGATCCAACCCGAAAGCCAAGTTCGTCACTCGTGTCTTGCAATTCGGCTCAGAACCATTGTACGATTGGGCCTTGGACCCTGCGCAACTGGCGGAGCAGGTCAGGGCTGCCAAAGCCACATTGGCGAGCCTCAATATCCCAGTGACTATTAGCGAAATGGCGTATGGATTTCAGAAACACAACGGTGCGACGGATGTGCTGGCTGCGATCGATGTTATCGATGCACATATCCTGCCGTTCTTCGCGAGCGATGCGTCGACAGGTAATTATGCTGTTGACCCAGCTACTGGCCGAGAATAACCCCATTACGTTCCAGGTGACCGGGCCTGGAAGAATGTCCAGAAGGATCTTGATTGGTTCGTTCAACGCGTTGGAGGGAGGAAAATTTGGTTCAGTCAGGTAGGCAACAGACCCTCTTTCGTGGACGACTTGTTCCTCATTGGCAGCAACCACAGAACGGATGGCCGTCCGTCACGTACCCAGGGGTTGAACCAAACAGTCCGGACGCCGTCGCCAGCGTTGCTGAAGAATCCGTGGGTGCTTTTCCGATGTGCTATTCCGATTACTTACCCGCCCCACAAGAAATATTACGCGCTGCTGGACTCCAAATGTTCGTACTTCAAGACGGTCCCAGGAGGCGGCGTCGGCTGGTTCGCCCATCTCTACTCGGACTACCAGGAGCCCGGCTATGGTATCTTGAATACAGATATGAAGCTCAAGTTCGACTTCGCTCCCAGAACTTCGTGTTGAAGGCTGGATTAATGATACAATATATGTATTGTGGTTACAGTGTTCGACCGTGCTCGTTCATGATTCACTTCCTCATCTCAGACTTCATGTCCTCCTTGGCTTGCTGGTAACCGGCTTGAGCCTGGAATGTGTGCAGATGAGTATCGGGTGACCGATGTGGGAAGGTGATGAAAAAGAGGCAAACCCTGTCCGCTTTAGTGCCAGCTTCTCCTGCTGTCTGGTTGAACTTCTGTCGGGCGTTCTCCGTCGCTTGCTTTGTAGACTCGGAAGCTTGGTCCATCTTTTCCTTGACCATTCCCTGGGCATCCTGAGTCGTGTCGGCAGCCTTGTGTTTGGCGGAACCGAAGGTATGTTTAGTGGAATCTACCACCTTCTCGCCAGTATCGATGGCGCTGGCGAGGCCTTTTCCCACAGACTTATTGACCTATGAGCAACGCTTTTAACGAAATGGTCTGCGTTCCTGCAACATGCCAACTCTGACCTTGTCCGCAACCTCTGTAACTTTCTCAGTCACTGTCTTGCCAGCGGCCGGGGAGGAATGTAACTGGCGTGCAGCAACGACGCTGCGAGATATAGACGACCTGGTGAGTGCCGTTCGAAGAAGCATCGTGTCTCGAGGTTGTAAGGAGTGTAGGTGTGAGGAAGACGAGGGGGTAGTGCCGGGTTTTTATACGTGTGTTATATGACGTAGCGGTGACATCAACCAAGGGGGTGCGATATGCTCCGCCCCTTTCAACCTCCTCCGGCCCTTCGCGCCACAACAGTGACAACACCAACCTCTGACGCTTCGCGATTGGCTGCCTCCAACGGAACGGGCATCATGATCGGAGTCCTCGAACTCGTCATCGGAAGCCAATTCCCGATCGATCATTCGACGGTTTTTTGAACCGTTTTTTTATCTTCAAGAGTCTCCACGTTGCGAAACATATCCAAGGCTGCCTACCACTGTTCTGCCCTTGTATAAATTGGCGTAAGGCTGTTTTTCTACATCTAATCAATGTAACTCTCACCCATGTGGAGTCAAGCGGATTGATGCGACCCACGGCGGGTAGCATTCATGGACCTCTCTAGTTACGTACCGCTTTGTAAGAGCCAACCGGACACGCGAACGGCCCCAGTATGACGACGGGGAACCCACCATTTAAAACAGCAGGGAGTATGCCTCCACTCCAACAGAGGATCATCGCAGCCGTTGCCACACCCCTGGGGTCCTTCATTTTCATCTTCGCTGTCACCTTCCTCGAGCATAAGGAACACGCAAGTACCAGATTCCCTGACACCTTCTCCATTTTCATAGCGAGGCTGAAATGAACATCCGTGAGATAGCCTCTCGGTCCGATGTCACAACCGAGAGCATCTAATCGTCAACGCGGACATATGTGTACGGATACAGGAGGATGGCAAGATTCGCTGCCGAGCTACAAGAGCACGATAACGGGCTCTGCAGCACTTCCATCGTATTGAAACGACCTCGCAGAGGGCCCTGAACCAAGCCGTCCAGCTAATTTATGACGTGGCATCTTCACACTCCCTTCAGCGACAATGATCTTGACGATCCCGGATGATTTACAACTTGAATCTATAGAACCTTGTGGTGGGTGACTATCCGTAAGACTCGGCATATTTCTATCCGTCGTAGAAGGGTGCCAGCGGCTGGGATTCGCGTTGACGACAGCCCGACAGAGCGGTTGAGGTCTCTACGCCTTCAAGTTCTTTAAAAGCCCTCGGATATTCGGTTTTACACGTCTGCACAACGACCGTGTGTTTGCACACCAAACTGGATGAGCCTGCGAATGCTCATGCTAGGCTCTTTCAGCTGACGCGGCGGCGTATTTCACAAGCCATTCGCCTTTGGTGAGCTTCGTAGCATGATTCTTCAAGAACGATGTAATTGTGTGGTTCAACACTTAGGGAAACGAGGTGAGCAATGGATGTGAAAGTCGAAACTTGGTACCGCACTAACATCTAGGGGTATCTCCTTTGCGGGTTGAAGGGAGTAATGATACTTGAACGTTCTCAACCACCGGCGGACGACTTCCCACAAAACTATCCATTAGAGCAAAAAAATACCATCCCTCCTAGAAGGGTGCCAGTGGTCGAGTTTCGCGCCTTCTGCGACCCGACGGGGTTTCAACAGCTCCCTTGGTGTAAGTCAACGAATGTTGTCCTACACACGTCGCAGATTTTACGGATACCTGTACAACCAATGGAGTCTTAGTTTACCAAATTGACTAGGGCAAAGGATGGGTTTCCCTTGCCGCAGTTCGATCGCATTAACGCACCCCTCATCTCAATTCAAAGCTCGTACCCCATGGCGTGGAGGTAATGTGGATGTGTGATGATGACAAATTGAGTGAGGATAACAAGTGTACCTATGCAATGCACGGACGGTGTCAACGGCCTAGAGTTCCGCCCACCCAGAATCCGTGTCAAAGCCACCGTTCGTGACCCCGAGTAAAAACACCAAAACGCTCGCACTAAGTCTCATCCCGAACCCGCGGTAGAGCTGTTCGATGCCCATACTCCTCCACCAGCTCTCCTTCATCACTACAACATCCTTCTCCTTACCCTTGCCTTTCCACCGTTCAGGCAGGTCTGAACGCTCCTCCGTGACGATGTGCCAGAATGCGTCCACGACACCGTTATAAGGGAGCGGTCGGGATTCAACGCAGGATTTGATGGGTTCGGCGATTCCCCGGGCCTGTACCTGCAGTCTGCGGCGGATGGTCTCGAACGGCATCACGATAATAAGACCTGCGCAGGTCCCGACGAGTTCCGCGACAGCCCAAGCAAATGGATTGGAATCAATGTTGCCATGGAGGCCCAGTACGCTGGTGGCGATATACGGTGGGAGTGTCAGAGACACGAGTGGTCGGAGACCATTATCCAAGATGGCTGGGATCAAGAGGTGTGGGTGGAGATAAACACCCTTTAAACCCCCTTCGTCGCGGAGAATTTGGGAGAGTGCGTCCAACGGCCCAGTGTAGGATTGGTACCTTGGTAAGAATGACTGGACGATCAGTCGGGTTCGCACCAAGTCGAGGGGCGAAAGAATGAGGCCGGTCAGAAGGTGAGAGGCGACGGGCAGGAGAATAGAGGATGATTTAGAGGGAGATGGGGTGAATATTGATTGAAGAATGTTTTGAACCACCGGTTGGAGGGTCGACGAGAGGACATCATTCACACAAGAGGTGAGCAGCCCTAGCAAAAATCGTGTCACAACCGAGTGCGGAACTATATCATTTCAACGACTCACCTTTAAAGAGTGCCAACCACCCTTCTGCATTGAACCTCCCAACGCGCTTGACCATCCCCCAAACACCGCCGGAGCTTGAGACGGGGATAATGTGCTCTGGTCGGGTACCATCCTCCATGACGGACCGCCTAACAACGTAGCCTCTTTCGTCGACTGTGCGGGGGCGCGTGTAACGGACAGGGTTTGGGCCCGACGCGTCGGCAAAGTATGAATCTGCATCGTTGGATTCTGCATCACTGAGCTGTGGGAAACCGATCACCCGTTTAGCTACGCCCTGGCTCTGGAATGAAAAGAAAACCCACCACTTCTGCTTCTTCGTACTCCTCCTCTATAACCGTGGGGCCTTCGAGGAGGGACAAATCCCTCGGAACCCACTGGACTTGCAGTAATAGCTTTCCCACCTCAAAGGGCATCGCGAGCGCAGTGCTCGTGTACTGCAAGACCGCCCCTGCGATCAGGCCCTTGAGTAACAGTCTAATCTCCACGCCTGAGGGTTCCGTGAGGGATAAAGACGAGGACAGATCGAATATGGGGTTCGTTGGTGCTCGGGTAGACCATTCGTATGACGTTTGCGGAACATTCGATGCAGCGGTTGAAGTTAAGGTATTATTGCTCTGGGATGGAACGAACGACCAGGATGTCTGAGAAGGCATATACGTGTCTCGTAGTGACGACGGCGATGACGCGCTCATTGTGACCCTGGATCCCAAGGGACAGAGAGAATAGTGTGTGAGGGTTTCTGATTGGCTCCGGGCGGACGTCGAGGTCAGTTGTTTGTGCTTGTTTGCCTCCAGGCGCCGGAGACAATCTTATCTCGGTCTTCAGGAAACCAGTAGGTGGCGATAGATTTCTGAGTATAAAACTACAAACAAAAGTACAGGAAGGAGTGTGAACCTAGATAAAATTATGTACCAAAGTGATACACCAGAGGGTCCTTCTCATACACACGACCACGAATGGTCCACGACTCCTCAGGGATAAATCTCAGAAAGAATCAGACGTGTTTGGAAACGACTATATTCCAAGTCGTCGTCCTCCGAATCCGTAAAGGGGGTGGGAGGATCGAGCGTCGTCGCACGTTGTGCGTCTTCGAGAATGCTAGTGAAGAGCTCCAGATTTGAGAGTATCTGTCCCTGCGAGGGTGGCAGGGCCAACAACCTGCCTTTTGATTCCTCTAGGTTTTCGACGACTATGGCCCAAAAAGAGGGCCTTAAAGATTGAGAAAGGAAGGATGGCATAATCCTGAAACAGTGTTTTCAGCGAGAGAACATCAGGGACACAATTAAACCTCGTACACTCGTGAAAAATAGTGGAGGCCTTTTGATAAGGCTACTTCCGTGATTGATGGAAGGTCGGAGCCTTCGGGCTCCTTGGAAAAAGAACGGTCCAGGTGTTCGGATAACCACCGATCCTTCCGCGATTCTGGGTGCGAAACCTTCTCCGAGCTTCCGAGTGCTTGGAGGATTACGAGCCTGCCCTCTATGCGCTCTAGACCGTCCAAGATGCGTTCAAGCCTAGAAGTGAGAGCGGTTTGAGTTTCCGTAAACACAATAATAACGGGGCTTACGCTGTCTCGATCTCATCTAATCGGAACTTCTCCCAAGCGGCGGTGACGCGATTCAATCCGAAACGGCTCAAGTCAACCCCGTCCTTAAACTTACACATCCCCATGGTTCGGACCCAGAGTTTTGCGTCGTCGGAGCGGACAGCGATATCGGCGAGCTTAGTCGCAACCTCACCGGGGCGCATGGTGGGCACTTCGTAGCTGGGGCGGAAATCGAATATGTAGTATTCCGGAGAAGCTCTACCCCAGTTCCGAAAGATGTATTCCACAATCTTCTGGTTTCTCTGGTCGGACCCTCCGACGCCGATTTCTCTAGTTCAGTGATTGCATACTCGATACCCCCGGAGGCAAGGAGGACGTCGAGTTGTTTCGAACTCGAGAATAACACCAGCGCAGGACGTTCGTACCCTAGAAACCAGCTGGTGAGAAGTAGGATCACGGAGACCGGCATACGTACAGTATTCCAGCGGTGCATCACCCTAGTTGGCACTTAGTAGCTGGAAATGAGAATCCCGGGATGATGGTACCTACGTGGCTGGTGAACGAGTGTAGGTGCTGTTGATCCGGTTCTATGCCACTGAACGGAAACTCTGGCACCAGATTGTTCTCGTCGAGTACGAGCCTGGGTTTGTTATGCGTGGGTTTGCCCCTTATGTCTGTGAGCCTCTTGACTTTGAACCTCGCCTGATATAGCTTCTCCATGATTGGGCTCTCGAATGTCCCCCAAGATAACCCATATGGGGACGTCTCACTGGTCGAAGCCTCAGCCCAACCGGTTACATGGGCACACAATGTCCCCAGGAGGAGGGTCATACTCTCCGCATCCGCAGCTGCTTTCAAAACCGAGAGCACACGGTCGTCTTTTACATGGTCACCCTCGTCGAGCACATACGCTGCAACATGGTCGTCCGGTAAACCTTCGCAATCTGATGAAGCCCATTTGCGGAACACTCCGCGGATGGAGCTGACCAGGGCGTCACTGTCGGGGATGCATGGAGGAGAGGTGTCGGCAGAAGTGTGAACTAGGTTGTAGACAAGCGCAAGGCGATATCCAGACGTGAGATCATCCGCCTCGTGGCTGACGTCGCTGTACCAGGCGAGAAGGGTGGTTTCATAAAGCGAACCCGCCGCAGGTTCGAGAGTAAGACTTCTGTCACCGTGAGAAGCACGTATGTCTCCGCCCACGAATTCGGAGGGGAGAATGATGATTATGGTTACGAATGTTCCTGGTGGCGTTTCGGCACTAACATGACACCGTTAGGTAGGATTGAAAATCACGGGCCCGACTTACTCTCTGAGCGAGAAGAAACTGTAATTCCGTTGTTGGATCATTGGTAAAATAGCTGAAGCGCTTGAAACATGAGACTTACCAGGTACCGGGCTTTTGGAGGATAAGTTTGCGGAATTCGCAACGTGGGGCGCTCTTGCAGGGAGGGCACCCGAGCTTCCCCCACACATGACCGCGCACTGCCTCATCAACGTGTGGCCCCCACTTTGGATTCTTAAAAGAGACCTCGGAACGGTCAATCAGGATGGTGTCCCGCACCGGGTCCTCGCCGGTGGTGGCGATGAGATGAGCATCACGATCACTGAGGGGTAAACCAACAATTCCAATCCCATCGATGTGAAGGCATGGATTCGGATGATGGGACATGGGCATAGAGAGTGCGAAATCTCCATTGAAGTTGTATCCATATCGGAGTATCCTTGTCAAGTCGTCCTGTGGATCATCAGATCTCCGGACCACCGCCATCACCAGCACCAAACGACCAACTTGCCCTCAAGGTTTCCTTCGCGGATTTCTCGTTACCCTCGCGCCCGCTCGATTCATTAGAAAGTTCGTTACTGTTGCCGTTCATGAATATCGCTGTCGCGCTGACGCGTATGCGGGGCGTCCAGCCCAGTCTTGATGAAAATCGGATAACCTGTTGCGGGTTCACCTGACCTTAACGTTCCGCTGCTCCATCTCTCTAGGCTCAGCGCTCCTCGGCTGTTAGCGGGATGACATGTATTAGGGCGATACTCATCAACCTTCCCATACCTTTCCATATACCATCAACGTCCACAGCATTCATTCCAGCTGTGGATGACCATCAGCGTTTGACCGAGGGCCAAATCCCCTTGGCCTGCGGTGGTCCCCTGGACTCTACCCTCACCTCCCATTAAAATCTGCCATCCGTCAAATGCGGGGGAGATTGGCTGATGTAACCGTGGACGACTTGAATGGTAACCCCACAACCGGAGATCGCCCGGATTTCGCCCCGATAGACGGATAAGCTCCCCTCGTGCGTGTGGTCAATATCCAACAAGAGTGTATATTTCAACATGACGCCAACCCCTTTTCCATAGACGCAGGTTACGCAGTGCCGCCTCGTTTTCTGGCAATGAGTTTCGTATTTGCTTATATCCGTCCTAAGCTCAAACGCGAAGGCTCTCCCATACAAGGTCCACCATGCAGCTGCCTGTTCATGTTAGGTTTCAGCCCAAGTACCGTAAACTTTGGCGGGTTTCCGGATACCGCTATCTTTATGGAGCGCTCGCCGTTATATATCTCTCCCCGTATCCAGGCCTTGAGGTGAGTGGCATGCGAGCCTGCACTCGAACGATAATCGGCTCCAATACCCCGATCAGATATCTGGATATAACTCCAGGGTAGGGCTGAAGAAGCTGTGCTCCGATTACAGGTACTTACTCGGGCATGGGATCAAATCTCCCTCTCCAGGGTACCATACGTCCGTGCTTACCCACGGGCAATCTTTGGGATCCTGAATGATTTTTGGCTGTCTGGTGTACACGCCCGCATCGCCTCTCTCGTAATCACTGGCGACTAATAACCCCTTTTGGAGTCATGAGGTGAGTTGGCAGATTCAGGAAGCCCGGGACGTTTTGACGTTCATTAAGGCGGCGTGGTCGTGAAGCACGATGCCGACTCATGTTTTTTTTTTCGCCACGAGACAGACACAAGGATGTGCCCTTCGGTTCCTCTGTATTAGCCAACCCCCCGTGCTCGGCTGAGCACAACGAAAGTGTCAGTATGACAGTATGACCATGGGCAGGGCGAAAGTCTCCCCCCTCTGAGGAAGACAAGCGGGAATCTCATAAGGGTTGACGCTTATGTCCATACTTTCCGTCAGACGGGCCTCCCGAAGAAGAGTCTCCCAATCCACGATTTTCTTGCTCGTTCGCGGTCTCACAAGGTCACACCCATCGTCACCCCTGGTCGGGGGCCAAGAACGGAAATGCCCTTAGTGGTACCGAAGAACTCTATTTGATGACTGTGAACCTTCAACGTTGTCAACGTGTAGGTTTTCTGCGGCTCGAACACCCTTGGACATACTCCCGTGCTGGAGCGTGCACGACTGCCTGGTCTTATCCGGAGACCTCCGCCGGTTTATGAATTGCTTTGCTTGTAACGAGGACGGGAGCTTGTTGTTCGTAATTCAGAACAAAAATGTAAGCTAATGTGTGTATGGTACTTGAAAGGGAAGAAAATGCCGAGACGTTTTACGTGTCCCGCGGGAGGGAGGACGGAAAGGGTCGATTAAGCTAAATTTTGTACAATTATCCCAAGCTCGTACTCAAAACGAAGCAACGAAATGAGCAAACCCATCTACCTCGATGCTTGATATGATCCGCCCCCCGTTCGACCCGGCAATACCACCGGGGTGGCATACGTTGTCGCCCCCACTCCACCTCCCCACCCCCCCTTCGTGGGAGTATTCAGCATCGTATTTGCTACCGCTCTGTGTGGTTGCGGCTGATACGTTCCTCCCTGGGGCGGATACATCTGCACCGGGACTGCTGTGGTAATGGGAGTAGGCGTGCCCCTCCCACCGGTTCCCACCTGTCCGTAAGCCCCACCATACCAAGGCGAGTAGCCCGTGGCCGTCGATCCATAACTCTGGTAATACGATCCCTGAGTAGGTGTGTATGTACCATACGCGGATGCATACGGAACGGTGTTTTGGTAACCTGCCGCGGAGTACGTATACGGCAACGTCGTGGGGATGGTCACATTCGGTGTTTGGAGGTGGGTATGAGTCGGGGTTGGAGTGGCCGTGATGCTTGTCGTTTGGACTTTGGTGGGCACCACGGATCGGCTCGGCGTGGAACTGGTTAGGGCCGGGTCGATCGCGGCAAGGGCGCCTGATTTCAGATGAATTGTGTTGTCGTCCCGTAAGGCGGTTGTCCTGGAGGCGGGGATCGGCGGAAGTGTCCCGTGATACCCAGGTGAAGGGTCCAGCGGAAGAGTGCGATAAACCTGGCGGATTACCGAAGTGGGAGGTGTGAGGGGGTCGTCAGTGGGTGGTCTCGGACGTAATGACATCAACAGGATGAGAGAATCGAGGATGGCGTGAGCTGGGAGTCAACGTAAGCATGCGTATAACTTGGAAGAGCACGAATTGTTACCTGTTTCCCACTCTTCCGAACCAACTTCAACAGATTTAGGCCCTGCGGGATCACCGTACCTGTGCAACTGCAGTTCCTCTAGCCGTGTGAGTGCCTTGGTGTTTCGTCCGAGTAGCTCTTGCGCCAAATTCTGGACTTCCAGGTCATCCAGAGCGGACTTCAGGGAGGAAACGGAAAGGAATTCCTTAAGCGTTTCGCCCCAGTCCTCGCCACCGGAGGAACATTGTTCGGCCGAATCTGGTTCTTCCATGATAACATCAGGAAGGTTTCCCCCCGCCAGTTGCTTCTTCTTGAGGGCTCTCATTCTCAACCTATTTCCCCACTCCCTCCACAACACTTCCCCGTATACGGACCGACCAACCTCCCTCCCACCTTGTTCAAATGTTGGAGCAAAAGAGGAGTAGGGGCCATAATCCAGAAAGCTCCCCCGGGAGACATGCCTGTGTTTGGGTGGTACGGGGGTAGATGTACCACTGGGCGTCCGGCTGGAGGTGTAGTGTTTGAGAGTACGGGGTTCAGGGGGTAGGGAGGAAGATGATGGGGCCGGAAAGATGGCAACGAGTTCTGCATGCCCAGTAGATAAACTCTTCAGGTCTGTTCCTTGCAAAATGATGTCGGAGTTGAGGGATGTCCACCACTCCCCAGACGGTAATTTCTGCATGAGAGCATACTTGCGACGTGTAGCAGCGGCTGCAGAGGATTCTGGACGGTCGGCGGTGAGAACATTTTCGGTGTCGAGGGATATGGAGGGGCTTAATTGTGAGGCCTGGTCGAGTAGGGATAGGGCCAAATTACAGAAGTGCAGTTGCTGGGCACTTGGCGTATTTGGCGAAGAGCGGGAATTGAGGGATATGGGATACAGGTGTTGGATGGCAGCCTAGGTGGACGTGTGGGTTAGTTGTGGGATGACCTCGGAGTCGGAATTGTATGCACCCTTAACGCCCGGAGTGAATGGCTGGGCGAATCTTGGAGCAGTGTTCTGAGCGAGCAAGACGACTCTGGTTGATCGTCGGAGAGTGGAAAAACCCTGTCCAGCAAGCCCTGTGTGTCGAGCCTAGGAAACGGTGGTAAATGGGAGACGGAGATGGACGCGGTTGGTAATGCTGACGTACATTTCGAGGGTTTCCAGGATCTGATGCGCCAAGTCGGAATCGAGGTACGTTTCGGAGATGGTTGGTGGAGGAGACTGAAGGTCTTCGGTCTTTGGAGAGTGAGGAGTGTCTTCATCCTGACGAGGAAGCTTTGCAGCGGGTAGATCTTCATTTTCGATGACGGAATCGCGTTTGCGTTTCTTTGATTTCTTGTTTTTCGAGAGCGAGGTAGACTGTGCGTCGTCGCTGGCAAGTAGCAGCCTGTCCTTGTCTGGTTGTGTGGTCGCGGTGGTCGCGGTCGAACGAGTTGTCCTTGCCATTGTTGTGTAAACAAGACGCGCCTGTGGCTGGAGAGAGTGAACGCGACCTTCTCCAATTGGCGTTCTGGCGGAGACCACGCTCTTTCTTGGTTGACCGTAAGAGGGGGGGTTGTCACCCATCACGCATTCGTCACCCCGCCATTCTCTGTCACGCTCTCTCCAGCACCGTCCCTCCGTCCATGGCGACACGGACAGCGACCAGACCAATCTTCAGGGCGGGTCTTCGCTCGACCCAGGCCAACGGACACTCTGCCTTCATCCCACAGTGTCGAAAAGTCGTTTTTGAGTACTGCGACAAATGGCCCAGCTCGGCCCACACCCGCACCTTCCTCCTCAACCACCTCCAGTCCGTCGCAAAAGAAAACCCTCACGTAGAGTTTGTGGTCAAACAGCGGAACCATAAGGAGCCCATCGCACGCGGGTTTTACAGTACGTACCCCATCCCCAAGTTCCGGCGCATCCCACACAACTCATGCCACTATGCGCCGTCCGTGTCCGCGTTCGGAGCAGTCAACAACAGGGACAAGGTCGTTCCTCTTAACGGATTCGAGGTTAATGGAATTCAGAAAAAGGTCCAGCTCCTCCTGGATTCATCTGGGGCAAAGATCAAGCCTCTCAAGAGGCGGACGGTTGAGACCTCCACAGAATCTGCGCGCGGGATCTGGAGCGGCCTTCATGTAGACCAGCTCTTCAGAATATAATTTATGTGCTTATAGTCGTACGCGTGCGTCCCCCCATGTTGCCCTTCCCATTGTGATCGTGAACCGGTCCTTTACAGTTTCTGTATAAACCTAGACATCTTTTAATCATCACTCGCACTGCAACCTGTATGACTTGGCTTGAGGGCGTGCGCACGAAACGGATCCACCTTTACGTTCACCTCGTCATGTGGAACAGGCCTTCCGCCAGGTATAAAAATCGTGGCCCTTTATCCGGCGGTAAACGCTCGGCCTGATCCTCGTCACCGTACACGCCCCTGATGCGTGGCCCAAATCCCCAGAATCCCCCAAATCACATCGGGCCGAGCGCAACGAGGCAGCCACGCCCCCCACTTATAATGCGATGCGCTGATGAAAGCCTGATTCTCGTCCCTCCCTCCTCTGGCCACTTGTGTCTGTGCGTTTTCCCGCTTTCCCCCCTCCTCGGTCGTGTGTATAGTCGGAATAGATATCTTATCTGACCGTCACAGACCATGGCGGCCATCGCTAGTCAAGAGCGCGATCTGTCCTGGGGGCAAATGGTTTCAGCTGACCACCTCAACAGCGTATGTTCCCCATTTTTTCCCACCTTTTAGATACTCACCCACTTCTTTCAGGCGATGTCCGACTCAGCCTCTGCTTCCACTCTTGTTGATGACGATGTGCGTTATAAACCTCACTCGATCTCATGAGTTAAAGCTGATCCCCCTTTCAGGTTCCTGACATGATGACCTGTGACGACAACGACTCTCTCGCATTCCCCTGCGTTTCGGTGCGTTTCTGAACGGCCCTCCCTTTGACTTTCTTTCAAACACTTTTGTTTTTGAAGACCGATCCCGATCCAGACTTCTACCCAACCCTATTCGAAGACACCGCAACCATCTGCAGTACCGACAGTGACCCCACGACTGGGCCCCGGTCCAGGACAGATCGTCTCCCACCAAAACTTCCCACAACTGACGACTTGACGTCACCCTCGTCCTCATCCATTCCTCTTTCTCCTTCCACCCATCCCCACTCCTTCTGGGAGTTTCCCCTCCCGTTCCGAAAACGAAAGCAATCCGTTTCTGTCTCCTCCATCCAAAGTCAGGGCAGTTACTCTAGTCAGCCGCTGTTCGGCTTTGTAAGCGAACGAAAGCTGTCTGGTCTGCGCCGTCCTCCTTTGCTCTCTTCTACGCCATCTGCTTCTTCCACATCCACCACCGACTCTTTGCAGACCAAAGTAGGTGTTGATGTTGATGTGAAGATTATTGTCCTGGAGAAGACGAAGACGGCGGTGCCGTTAAAGACGAGATCTTCGCTCAAGTCGAAGAACTCGCCCGGGAAGAAGAAGCAGTGCTGCGTCAAGTTCGCAGAGACTCCGATTGTCTACTACGAACAGGCGGACGAGTACGATGTTTGTGAAGTTGACGAAGAGGATCTCGTCAAACCTATCTTTCCACCCAAACCCAAACCAACTACCTCCGCCGACACTCAGAAGGCAACAACCCACATAGGATTGACTAAGCTCAAGAGCTTGGTCAAAGGTTCCTTGAAGAAGCGCAGCGGCGAGCGGGATCGACATGAGCCACAAAACATCGGTCGAGATCGTCAGGCCGCGCCTACCGTCAGACCTGATGTTGATGTCGAACCTGTCTATGATTCCGCCCGACCTCGCATCTCGGGACCTTATCCTATGGCTGTCGCCGCTCGAAAACGTCGAACCGCCCTGGGTGAAGGTAAGGCTACGGGTTCCACTGGCGGGAACGGGTTTAGGTCGTTCTGGGGAAGGTTGAGCCACCCGACCTGATCGCCTCGACCTGGTGTGACGGCGTCAGTTTGGGTGTCGGCTTCTTGCGGAGTTCCTCCCCCCATTTCTAGACGGGTCACTTTTACCACTTCCGTTCGGTATGTGACTCCTCGGTTATCACTACCTTTCACTCAGCGCCGCTCACACACGTTTTCCAGGACTCTGATTTGTTTTGTGTTATTGGGTGTTATCTGTTTTGTCGTTCGCAATCGCTTTCGCTGCCCCTCCTCTGTCCCCCCTCATCCATCGTTGGTCGTCTGGCGATTCATCCCTCATTGTCATGTCACAACGAAGTTCGGCGTTCATGTTCTGTTGTTGCCGTTTGTTCCATTCCGATGTCTACCTTGCCTCCTTTCACTGTGTGGAACACTGTGACATTATGGTTGTTTATCTGATAGTATATTCGAGTTCGACCCCTTTCCTTTCGCTACCCGTAGGAAGTGGTTCACCCATCGCTTGAAGAAGCTTGTATTGCTCTGTCTCTGTACGCATAGGATAGAGGATACTGGCAATCAGCCACATCCAAGTAGATTTTACAGCATCCAACTCCTTGCCCAGTCTGATGTTCCACCGAACAAAGACAGCATGCTCATAGATCCTGTGCTACACCTCCAATCAAACTTGAGGGGATTTAGTGTCGCTTTTGGAACTTCTCCAACTCCCACCTCGCCCGGAGTTGGGCGAGACCCTCACCCCTGGACCGTATCAGAGGAGATGAATCGGATAGCCGAGCGTGCTCCAGCTGTTTCGCATCGTTTCGGATGACCTGGAGGCAAGGCGAGGAAACAATCAGGTTAATCAGGCGCCCGGGTCCAATTGACTACCCCAGCACGAGATGGGGAGCTGAAGAGACTTACGGAACCAATTGAGAGGAAGAAACCGAACGTTGCCGCGCTACTGAGCATGTATTGAGATAAAGTCGGCAGAGCTCCTCGAGGACCGGCGCCTCCTCTGATAGAAGATTCGAGAAAGTGTAACCCAAGAGTAAGGGTGAAACGGAGTTAGCAGGGGTATCACCAACAAGCGACGAGTTAAGCACGACGATTCGCTTTGGATTGGGAATAATTAATGGGGAGCAAGCCAGGTGGCACACGTACCTCAGGATTGAATAGCTTCCAAATATGAAGCCAATGGTGAGACCAACGCCTGCACCAGTGATTGCACCAATCCTGCCAGCAGGGAGACGGGCAAGCAGAAAAAGACAATAGTCAATAGATTGCTTCAACCGGGATGCAGAAGGATAGATGGGACGAATCCGAAAGCGTTTCGAATCCGAGGCAGCAGAGAGGAAACCTCACTTCACTGAACCACAACCGAGAGTGTGTTAGGAATTCCGGACTTGAGGGGTTTGCGTGGGACATTTACGTACATTTGTCGAAGGTAGACGGCCCTTGTGGACGCTGCATGGTATGAGCTGTGATATTCGCGGAGGTGGTGGACGGAAACCAAGGTGTGGTGTGTGACGCGCCTGCAGAGCGGGTCCGATGGACTTCGGCAAAGACTCGGACACGGACTACCCTCTCGATCCGGGTGACGATGATCCCAAGATATTCGTTCCCCGCCGCTCAGCAAGCTCAGATAAGTGAGCATTTACTAGTTCGTTCGGGTGTCTTTGACTAAACCAATACCGTTCGAAATTAGTCCGCGCGACACAGAGGGATGCTTTTCATTTGTTCACGTTCAAGGACCAGACAGAGTCCGTCCTCAGGTCCTGGCTCGGTCCGTCTCTCCATCCCTTCTCGTCCCACCCGGGGACTCATAGAACGTTTCCTAGGAACGCGCTGGCTTACACGCTGGGAGAAAGAAGTAGATTTGATCGTCAAACTCGCGTACTACGGGCTCACAACAGGCTTGGGTCAGTGAGTGCTTCACCCCCCCACCTCCTTACCACCCTCAACTCGAAACGAACATCTGAAACTGGGGTGATCTCCTCGTCCTTAGCTGCTCAAACCCTAGGCGAGGAGTACACCGATATCTGGCAGTCGACCTCCAGTGGCGTCGGTGTTTCCCAGAGTAGACGACTGGCGTTAATCCTTCTCCCCGTCCTACCGGCCTACGTCGCAGCAAGGCTTAATGTACGGTACCCACCCGGAGATTCCACTCTTGGTAAAGTACGCCAGTCGCTTCCAGCCACCCTCGAAACCGCCGGAGAGATAAATCTCGCCTTCTTCTACTTGCGAGGTGTATATTACGATCTCGTGAAGCGAATTTTGGGGATTCAATACGTACGTGGGACTTCGGTTCCCTGCTTCCACGCGTTATGAATGGCTAAACCTGGAACCCCGTTTTGATTTTAGCATTCATCGGTGGCAGAAAATCCAGACAGTCGACCGCCATCGTACTCTCTCTTAGGAATCTTGCTTGCCACAAGACTGGCTTATCGACTCATCTCATGGCTTCGTTCTCGAAGGGCCACCGCAGATCCTTCTCTAGATCCATCTGAGGAGGTAGGCAAAACAACAGCAGGTACAAACACGACGTCGGAGGCACTCTTGGATGATCGTCCGGTTTCGTCGATCTTGGGCGTTCGTGATCCCGAGAGCAGACCGCCCATCCCCGCAGAGGAGGATGAAGGAACCATTCTGGATGTCGGAGCGATTCCGGAAGAAATCAGGGATAGCAGGAAGTGCACACTTTGTTTGGAGGAGAGGACGAATGGGTGCGCCACCGATTGTGGACACATGTTTTGTTGGGATTGCATTGTCGGCTGGGCAAGGGAAAAGGTTGGCCGTTCCTTGCAGAATCTGATACCGTTTTACTGATGCCCTCACTCCCAGCCGGAGTGCCCTCTATGTCGACAGTCCATCAGTTTGCCACAACTGATACCCATCCATAATCTGTGATTGCCCCATGGGGTTTATTGAGCTCGCAATACCTAGGAGGTGTACATTTTGAAACAGCATGCTGAAGATGCGACAAAGCAAACGAGAATAGAGTTACAATGCCTGCTGGATGAGGGTGATATTATCGCCCTTCAACATGATTCTCCCTGTTGCACATGATCAGGCAATGCTAGATATGAATCGCAAAACCGGGCCTGGGTCACGTACCAAGTTCTCGCCGTGGTTTGGACTCCTTCACGTAAACCTCGGCTGCTTCATCTATCACGACATTCATGAACTCGTCGAAACCCTACAAAAGACGGACGAAAGTCGATCAGCATCTTCGCACTGTGCTTTAGAATCAAGCACAGAAAATGGGGTTGGAGGAGCAGAGCGCGAGGGCGCGAATATGGACGTGAACACGAAAGATAACTTTTCGGTTCGCTATCCATCCTGATACCACGGGGGCCGGTGTGTTCAACTCCAGCGTGGGGTGTGGGTTGGAAATGCACGCACAATTATTCGACCTTCAATGCGCATCTCTATGTTGTCGTACAGCCAAATTACAACCTTTGACCGCTGTAAATATAAATGGGGGCATTAATAAATGCGTTTGGGGTGATTTCCACGCCATAACTGAAGTACCTGCTGGAGATTTTTGAAAATGACATTCTGTCAAGGAGATTTAGTATGTGGACACGATCTTGAGCAATCTGACAAGGGAATTCGCGTACGATGGGTTGTACCATCACACGTTGTTGGCGACCAGACATGATGGGCGAGTGCGACGCAAATCCGTAGGAAGAAAACGCGGTTTTTGGGAAGGGGGAGGAGGTGGTAATGGATGCTTGGGCGAAAGCACGTGGTGTTCAAAGATCACCTTCTCGCGTCCGCCTCGGGTTCAGAGTACTCGTCAGCGACAACCTGAGTCGGGTCTCCTTCGATTCAGAAATTCGCCGCGATGGAGGTCAGTCTACCCACTCCTTTGTGAGATTGTCATGCATTTCTGACGATAAATTCGTGGAATTCAGGCCTTTACCTCCCCCAACTCATCGACCGCTGCCGCGGTTACGTTTATTACATTCGTCCAAGATCTAAAGAAGAAGACCAAATCTTGGGCACCGCTCATAGAACTCTGCGCCAGCGGAGAAAAGACACTAGAGAGGTTTAGATACCAATTCCCCGACGACTGGTTGTACAGCGATCAGTTGCGAGGGGAATGGAGCGCTTACAACGAGATATTGAAACGGAAAAACGATTCGATTCAGGAACAACTAGGTATGTACCCCCACGTCATTCAGAAAGATACATTGTCAAACAATACGCGTGTTGTTAGCTGGACTCCAGTTGAAGATTGTGGCTGAAGACAAGATCGTCGAGAACAAGATTCAGGATATCATCGGAGAATGGGAACAAACGCGACCCGTCCAAGGGAACCTGCGTGCAGACACTGCCCTCAATACCATTAACGTCTTTGAGACCAAACTCACGCGCGTTCAGGAGGAGTACGATCTCGTGTGTCGCGCCAAGGAAGCTTTAGACCTCGAGCTCATCCGACACACTCGCCTTGAACCCGTCGTGGAGGAACTCAAGGACCTCAAAGCCGTTTGGACCGCTTTGTCGGGTATTTGGAGCCAGATCACCGATTTAAGGGAGAATGCCTGGGCCACGGTTCAACCAAGGAAGCTGAGACAGCAGATTGACGGTCTGTTATCGTCAACGAAGGACATGCCGACCAGGATGAGACAGTACGCGGCGTTCGAATACGTGCAGGATGTCCTGCGCGGACTGTTGAAGTCGAACGCGATCGTTGCTGAGCTCAAGTCTGAAGCCCTCAAGGATAGACATTGGAAGCAGCTGTTTAGGGTTGTGAGGTTACCAAAGCAAATCACGTTGACTTTGTGAGTATTCTTTTTAGCACGGCTCCTTGGGCAAACAAGTTCACTGACGGCATCTAGGATGACTCTCGGAAATGTCTACGACATGGACCTAAAAAAGAACGAAGCGTTAATCAAGGAAGTGATCATACAAGCGCAAGGAGAGGTGGGACTTTCAATGGGCGAGGTTTCTGTTGCTGGTGCTGACCACTTCATACAGATGGCGTTGGAGGAGTATATCAAGACGGTCAAGGAAACTTGGTCCAACTATACCCTGGACCTCGTCAACTACCAGAATAAGTGCAGGCTCATCAGGTACGTTGCTGAGATAGTTCGTAGGCTACTTGATGTTCACATTTTTGTAGGGGATGGGATGATCTATTCAATAAGTGCAGCGAAAACTTGAACTCATTGGTCGCAATGAAGATGTCTCCATACTACAAAGGTCAGCCCCTCTACAAGATACATTACATTTTCTGATGCCTATTCTCTGCCAGTTTTTGAGGAGGATGTGCGTTCCCATGAGACAACTCCAAGCCCACCGCTGATAAACTTTCTAGGCAAGCTCGTGGGAGGACAAACTCAACAGGATTCACGTGCTTTTTGGTGAGTGGTCGATGTGGGGTCAAGTTTTGAGCATGTTGTGACGTTTTCCAGATGTCTGGATCGACGTCCAAAGGCAGTGGGTCTACCTCGAAGGCATTTTCTCTGGCAGTGCAGACATCAAGCACCTACTTCCCATGGAGAGCGCCCGCTTCCAAAACATCAACACCGAGTTTTTGACCGTCATGAAGAAGGTTTACAAATCCCCCTTCGTCCTGGATGTCATGAACCAGCCTGGTATCCAGAAGAGCTTGGAACGTTTGGCAGATCTGCTGAACAAGATCCAAAAGGCTCTCGGAGAGTACCTCGAGCGCGAGCGTGCCTCTTTCCCAAGGTTCTACTTCGTCGGAGACGAGGACTTGTTGGAGATCATCGGTAACAGCAAGGATATCCTTCGCATTATGAAGCACCTCAAGAAGATGTTCGCTGGTATCTCGACCATTATCCTGGACGACGACCTCACACAGATTCTGGGCTTGGCGTCGAGGGAAGGAGAGGAAGTTAGGTTCAAGGAACCCGTCTCCCTCAAGGATTACCCGAAGATCAACGATTGGTTGACGAAATTGGAGTCGGAGATGAGGAGGTCTCTTGCGGTCCTGTTATGTGAGAGCGTATCCGAGCTCCAAGAGTTCTACGGCTCGGGCTTGGAGATGGAAGCCTTCATGACATGGATGGAAAAGTATCCCGCTCAATTAGTCACACTCGCTATTCAGGTCGCTTGGACTGATGCAGTCGAAGCATCATTCCAGCAAGGAAGCATACCAGAGGGCCCTTTGAACACGGTCCAAAAAGGTCTCGAGCTCTTGGCCGATGTTGTCCTCACAGAACTGGCTCCCGTCACGCGTCGCAAGTGCGAACATCTCATCACGGAACTCGTCCACCAGCGGGACGTCACGAGGATATTGATCCAACAAGGGATTTCAGATAACATCGCTTTCGCTTGGCTGTACCAGATGCGATTCTACCTAGATGCTGGAGTCGCCAACCCGTTGGATTGCCTCTCCATTCGCGTCTCTGATACTTCTTTCCCATACGGATGGGAATATCTCGGCGTACCGGACAGACTCGTGCAAACCCCTCTCACGGATCGTTGTTACCTCACCCTCACCCAAGCCTTGGACTCGCAGCTCGGTGGTGCCCCATTCGGTCCCGCAGGAACCGGTAAGTATCTTGGATTCAAAAACACGCCTCGGTAATTCATGTGAATTCAAATAGGAAAAACCGAGTCCGTCAAGGCACTCGGTGTGCAACTCGGACGGTTTGTCCTCGTATTCTGTTGTGATGAGACATTCGATTTCCAAGCCATGGGCCGTATTTTCCTTGGTCTGTGTCAAGTCGGCGCGTGGGGATGCTTCGACGAGTTCAATCGTCTGGAGGAACGTATTCTTAGTGCCGTGTCGCAACAAGTTCAAACCATCCAGCAAGGGTTGGCTGCGACTGTCAAGAACCCGAACGCTGAGATCGAGTTGGTCGGAAAGAATCTGAAGATCAACCCAAACATCGGTATGCATTCCAATCACCTGGCCTTTTTGCGCCATTAATTCGGATTACACAGGTATATTCATCACCACTAATCCGAATTACGCTGGCCGATCACAACTACCCCCCAATCTAACGAAGCTATTCAGACCGTATGTCTACATTGGGGTCCAGTTTGAGTGGAAATAGGAAACGTGCTGATACATCACTCTTAGTATGGCCATGACCCGTCCGGACCGGGAGTTGATCGCACAAGTCATGTTGTTCTCTCAAGGTTTCCGCACCGCAGAGTCGCTAGCTTCGAAAATTGTGCCCTTCTTCAACCTTTGCGACGAACAACTCTCACCTCAACCTCACTACGACTTTGGTCTCCGAGCTCTGAAGGCTGTACTGGCTAGTGCTGGTATCCTCAAGCGCGAACGCTTACAGATAGGAAGCCCAGGAGAAGCGGGTGGCTTCTCGGATGCGATCTCTGAACAGGTCATCGTCATCCAAAGTGTTACCGAGACTATCGTTCCGAAACTTGTGGCAGACGATGTCCCTTTGTTGACCAGGTAAACTCCTGTTTCGCGTCATCGGTAGGTCTGCGTCTCTGATGGGCACCTCAGTCTTTTGGCAGATGTGTTCCCCGGTACGGAGTACATTCCAGTCGACCTCAGTGCGCTGCGAGAAAAGATCAGCGAAGTTTGTGCGGAGCGCCGCCTGGTGGAAGGAGAGAGGTGGATCGCCAAGATCCTACAGTTGTACCAGATCCAGAAGATCCAGCATGGTTTCATGATGGTCGGGCCTTCTGGTACCGGAAAGACCAACGCCTGGAATGTCCTACTCTCAGCTCTTGAGAGGCTTGACGGTGTCGAGGGTGTCTCGTATGTCATCGACCCCAAGGCGATGCACAAGGATGCGCTGTATGGAACCTTGGATCCCACCACCCGAGAGTGGAATGACGGTCTGTTCACCCACATCCTTCGAAAGATCGTAGATGACGTTCGTGGTGAGAGTGGGAAGCGGCATTGGATCATTTTCGATGGAGATGTTGATCCCGAATGGGTCGAGAACTTGAATAGGCGGGTTCACATGTATACCATCATGACCGTGGATTTTAACCTTTTCACTTAGTGTCCTGGACGACAACAAGCTCTTGACGTTACCCAACGGTGAACGTCTCAACCTGCCTCCGAACGTTAGGATCATGTTTGAAGTTGAACATCTTCGATATGCCACTCCCGCCACCGTCAGTCGTTGCGGGATGATTTGGTTCAGCGACGATGTAGTGGAACCATCTATGGTTTACCAACAATACCTCGACACCCTCGCTTCCGTACCTCTGGATGGCGACGATGAAGATTCCGCAGATATTCCTGGACGGCGTGCTGACGTCACTGCCGATTCAAGTTCACCACACCTTGCGACCCAGAAACAGGTGGCAGATATCCTTCAACCCTACTTTGCCGATGGGGAGCTTGTTAGCTCCGCCCTGGAGTTTGCCGCGAACGCCGAGCACATTATGGATTTCACTACCACTCGCGCCATGACTACTTTGTTCTCACTTCTCAACAAGACCGCTCGCAACATCATCGAGTATAATATCCAACACCCCGATTTCCCGTTGTCCGCAGAAAACGTCGAACAATATGTCACCAAACGCCTCCTTGTCAACATCATCTGGGCCTTCTCTGGAGACTCGAAGTTAGATTTACGTGCGGAGATGGGAGAGTTCTTGCAGAAGCAGACTGGCATCGACCTCCCTCCCCTCCCGCCGGGCAGCTCATTACTCGACTATGACGTCGTGATTTCCACAGGTGATTGGGTAGCGTGGCACACCAAGGTCCCATCCATCGAGATCGAGGCGCAGGCAGTCACCGCTTCGGACGTCGTGGTTCCCACAATCGATACTGTTCGCCACGAGGAGGTTCTGTACTCTTGGCTCTCGGAACACAAACCCCTCATGCTTTGCGGCCCTCCGGGTTCAGGAAAGACCATGACCCTTTTCAGCGCCCTCAGGAAACTTCCCGATATGGAGGTCGTCGGTCTCAACTTCTCCAGTGCCACAACCCCCGAGCTGATTCTCAAGACATTCGAGCAATATTGCGAGTACCGCAAAACTCCCAACGGGGTCATCCTCGCTCCCGTGCAGATTGGGCGTTGGTTGGTCGTGTTTTGTGACGAAATCAACCTCCCGGCTGTGGACAAGTACGGCACTCAAAGGGTCATTTCCTTCATTCGTCAGCTCGTCGAAGCAGGTGGATATTGGCGTGCCTCCGACATGGCATGGGTCAAACTTGAGCGGATACAGTTCGTCGGCGCTTGCAACCCTCCAACGGATCCTGGTCGTGTTCCTCTCAGTCATCGTTTCCTCCGTCATGCCCCTTTGATTATGGTCGATTATCCCGGAGAAATCTCCCTCAAGCAAATTTACGGAACATACAACCGTGCTCTCCTCAAGGTCGTACCGAATCTCAGGGCTTACGCAGAACCCCTTACCGATGCCATGGTCGAATTCTACCTCGCCTCTCAAAAACGCTTCACCACGGACATTCAAGCACATTATGTCTACAGTCCTCGAGAACTTACGCGTTGGGTGCGAGGCATATATGAAGCTATCCGCCCCCTCGAGATACTCTCTATGGAAGGGCTCGTTCGCGTGTGGGCACACGAGGCCCTCCGCCTCTTCCAGGATCGTCTAGTTACCGAGGAAGAGAAACTTTGGACCGACGACAACATCGATATGGCCGCCTTACAACACTTCCCTACAGTAAACCGAGACGAAGCCCTCACGCGCCCGATCTTGTTCTCTAACTGGACCTCGAAGAACTATATCCCTGTCGATCGAGAGGTTCTGCGGGAGTACACGAAGGCGAGACTCCGTGTCTTCTATGAGGAAGAACTGGATGTTCCTCTCGTTCTGTTCAATGATGTTTTGGACCACGTCTTGCGTATCGATCGAGTGTTCCGCCAGGTCCAGGGACATCTTTTGTTGATTGGCGTGAGTGGAAGTGGAAAGGTGCGCAATTTGTATTGTCTCCTTTACCAGAGGGTTCACGTCTCGGTAGACCACTCTGTCTCGTTTCGTTGCCTGGATGAATGGCCTTAGCATCTTCCAGATCAAGGTCTCCAACAAGTACACTGGAGAAGATTTTGACGAGGATCTTAGAACCGTCCTCCGTCGTGCTGGTACCAAAGGCGAAAAGATCTGCTTCATCATGGACGAATCGAATGTTCTCGATTCGGGTTTCCTGGAGCGAATGAACACTCTCCTCGCCAACGCCGAAGTTCCGGGTCTTTTTGAAGGTGACGAGTACTCCGCTCTCATGACTGCTTGCAAAGAGGGTTCCCAACGAGATGGCCTTATGCTCGACTCCCACGAGGAACTCTACCGTTGGTTCACTCAACAAGTTGCGAAGAACCTGCATGTCGTATTCACCATGAACCCTCCCGAGAATGGCCTCGCCTCCCGCGCTGCGACTTCTCCAGCCCTGTTCAATCGTTGCGTACTGGACTGGTTTGGAGATTGGTCTGACCAAGCCTTCTACCAAGTCGGAATGGAGTTCACTCTCACCCTTGACTTGGATCTCGCCTCATACAACCCTCCCGGGCCCTTCCCAATCGCATACCGCGAACTCGCCATGCCACCCGCCCACCGGACCGCTGTCGTCAACGCTCTGGTTTACGTTCATCAATCATTGCACCGTATCAACCAACGTCTCAGTCGCCGTCAAGGTCGCTACAACTATGTTACCCCTCGCCACTACCTGGACTTGTAAGTTCCCACTTCCCTGAATACTCTTTTTAGTGCCTTACTGAACCTTTACCCCAAGTATTAACCACTACGTCCGACTCCACAACGAGAAACGCGAAGAACTCGAGGAACAGCAGAGGCACTTGCACGTCGGTCTCGATAAACTCCGCGACACCGTTACCCAAGTCGAAGAGCTGCGCAAGAGCCTTGCCACCAAACGTTCCCAGTTGGAAGCT
>Ga0307515_10003002_pt1 | contig 35828 bp, 41 predicted proteins | sample 17_EM_MG_FD_194513 | JGI IMG/M metagenome (GOLD analysis project Ga0307515, IMG submission 194513) | Populus trichocarpa ectomycorrhiza microbial communities from riparian zone in the Pacific Northwest, United States - 17_EM | ecosystem: Host-associated > Plants > Roots > Unclassified | place... | reverse complement strand
TTCCTCTCGTCACGGGAGAGTGGGACACAAATTTCCTGGCCCAGGTGTGAAATCTGGTCTACGTTTTACTACACATGGGGGTGTTGTGGTCCCAGGTAAAGGGACTGGAGGATGTTGACGACAATGATAGTCGCAATATCTCCGTCCATGGGAAAATGGTCTGCGAAAAGTATGCTGGAGTCATTCGTGGAAACCTGAGGGTGTATTCGCGAGCGTCGCTGGCCATGAGGCTGATAGGGCAGCGATGGTGGATCCTCAGCCACACGAAGCTCGTTCAACAAGATCTACTTGCGTTCGCAGTGAAAAGCAATGGTCTTGGTTACCATATTGCGTGATTGCCACTTTGATAGCGGATCGAACGCCACACGCAACTTCAATTCAGATCACCCATGAACATTGCGATCAGTATTGAAAACGACTACTCAGAAGATGCAATCTGACGTTCTCGTAGTTCAACAGTACATCACCGACGTCTGCGCCGTTTATACCAATGGAGGTAGGTCAGAGTTGAGATCACTAATGCAGCGCCTTTTCGGGAAGGTGTCGTAAACCAGCCTGCGACCGATCGGAGTTCCACCGTCCAGCAGAAGACAGAGGGGAAGGGTGAGTGATTAATTCCATCATTGCCCTTCCTTTGCCTGCGCACACAATCCTCCCTCCCAAGTGGAGATGGTAAGTTACCATTTGAACCAATCGCCCAATCTCAACAATCTGATGTTCTCTGCTCTGCGCAGGTGAATAAATTCTTGCACGCAGCAACACAGGAGCATCACGTGTGGCTGGACGAGGCACGGAACTATCCGAAACAAAATCCCTTGCTGAGACTCTTATCGCTCTCAGACGACGCTCTGTCAATTGAGGACCGTTATCACTTTGCCATACGGCAGGCCAAAATTCGTATCCGTTTGGGTCAACTGACAAACTCCAAGGACGAATTCATTGACCTCCCTTCTTCTAGTCACCATGGACCGAGCTGTCCACTGCCCGGCGGAAATGCGGCACTTTGGGCAGCTGAATACACTGGAGCCATCGAACCTTCATTCACGGTACGAGCCACTCCAGGCAGGTTGGATGAACTCTATGGAGTGGAGCGTTGAATGCTTGATTAAAACGACTTCGCCTCACCATAACTTACTCCGAGAGAACGGGATAGGTAATCTCGCTGCCGACCGCCAAATCCACTACACCGATAACACTGGTGCTTGTCGAGTTTCGTTCGTGACGGCCAGCGACCATGGAGGGGTCGCTCCTCCAGTGGTCTCTCATACCTGCCGTGGAGAAACCTTGGTTACTGACTTTCATGGCCAAGAGCGCCTAGCGTGTTTCTTTACTGACCGGGAGGGAAACCCAAGATGTTGTTTCATTAAAGTGATCCACCTCGATTACAACCGTCAGGTCGTTAATCTTCGCGCGAGTCTTCGCAATTCACGTCCGCTCTCCAAACCTAGCCAACCGGTTCAATACGAAAATTTCCCTGTCCAGAACTCGCTGGCCGTCTCCGACAAGTGCGAGATCGGGACTCACCGACTTCCAATCTTCTCGGATCCGGAATGCGCACTGCTCTTAGGGACGGGACAATCTATATCCTGAACGATACATTCAAGCACGCCAGCGAGACGCTCCACGAAAGCACCGCGTTCAACCCTATCGATCAGGTGTATGTGTATGGCCCATTCCGAGCACCCGCGTCAAATCTCCATCTCCAAGATTTGGCGACCGGGATCGTATTCACCTTCACGGCCGACCCTTCATCGATCATCTCTCGGGCATCAAGCAACTCCAGTGCTACACAGACCGGAAGCCACCCGCTCCAGGATGAGTCGGACGCTACCAAACAGGACCCTGCCATCTAGGTGCTTCCATTGACGGATATGGGGCGGGAGAAGGAGAGCAGAGTCCTGAAGTTTTACGCGCCCATTACGACGTTGATCTCAGGGGCATGCAGTTATGTATTCGTCATGGAACCGGCGGAATGAGACGGCGCCCGAGCAGGTACTCGCCCCAGTGGCACGCACAGTGGCCGAAGTAGGGAAGAAGAGGGAGAACTGGGAAGCCACACGTCGGGCTGTTGATCTTCAGCCATGCAACAAACGTCTTTACTGGTCGACAATCTTACTGACTAGGTCATGAAACCGGTCAGCTGTATCAATTACTTACCCTCCCAAGAGTCACACGGGAAGCACATCACAGACCTCAGCAACATTCTAGAAGGGAGAACGCCAGGGTGAAACATTCATTGTCAATAAATGAACCGAGCGCCAGGAACAACAGGCTTGAAGGTGCTATATGAACTGACGTGACAGCCGGGACGGAGATAAGATGAAGGAACGGGTCACGGAGAGGTTGGCAAGGGGGGGGGGAGGGGGGGGTGTGGTGACCGCAAGTTGTCGCCGGTGTTCTCGGTCGTCAAACAAAAACGGGTTCGCAACACCGATAGCCAATCAAATAGACAATCATGAACGAATCAACCATTCAATATCAACACACGACAGTCGACGGATTTAAGAACCGATAGGATCGCTCTGGAAACCGCCTTAGGCGACAGGCGGAGCAACACAAAAATGACTGAACAGATCATCCGTGGAAAGAGAAAGGGTGATCGGACGGAGTTCAGTGATCGGATATGCCAAAGCCCCTCGACGTAAACGGTGGAGTTGTATCGGCACCCAGAAGGGTGCTGGGGTTAGGGCGGGATGGTCAGGGGGGAGCGCACTTGTTCCTCCGCCCAAGGTTCCATGTGGAAGCAGAAGCTCGTGCAATGTTGTACGAATACCCGAAGGAAGGTGTGCGACGAAACTGCGACGAATGATGGATTCGAGCCAACCGGGGGATACGAGGCAATGAACAACGGCTGAGAAACCTCGAAAAACTTCAGCTCCAATGCATGGGAGGCAGTGGAGGGAAGAGGAAGAAGTGAAGGTACCTGGGTTACCCAAACTTGGGTCTTCATGAGGGAGGAGGCGGGAGGCGGAGAACCCTCACCCGTTCCGTTCCGCAGCGGCGGAGTGGCCCTACACACGTTTTTCGGAACATCCGACAGAACGGGAAGAACAATGAACCAGTCAGCCCCCGAGAGACGAGAGAACGAAAAGCTGCGTTACAACAAATTCTATACAGTCGCTTCGAGTGGGTTGCAATACACCAACCGCCTCCATACCGCCTTCACACATCACCCAAGCGAATAGGAGGGAGGGATAACTCGAACATCGAAAGGCAACGGGAGAGGGGTCCGCTTGAGTTCGAATTCCAACGAAGAAGGACGATGCATATAATGTGGTGCGAGGTTAATTGCGGCTACAAATTGAAACACGATGACGAACGACCGGACTGTAAATGAACGGGAGTAGAACCTGTGAGAAACGTGTAAACTTAAATAGAGGGAGGGAGATAGCGGGCGAGGTGAGATTCGAATCCAAATCCTAGGAAATGTAACGACAGTCGATCTAACGAGGATGGATCCGGAAAATCGATCGATGGGAGCTATGAAGTAGCGGGATGGAGAAAGGAAGGAGGAAGGGATCGGATGGGGAGTAAAATGAGGGTAAAGTGTTCTAATGGTGGGGTACCGTGGGGCCGTGGTATTTTAAAAACGGAAAGATTATGGAAAAAAGGATGTTAAAATCCAGTTATACATGAAGGTACCGGCATCAAGGCGTAAAACTCCGATATCGAGATGGGAGGGGACAAGAAAAGAAACCGTTCATAATGCGCAAGAGAACGGATGAGGGTTGTGTGGGGTGTGGGTATGCGTACCAAAAGAGAAACCTCAGAATGGAGACAGGTGGAACAGGAAAGGGTCAATAGATACCGGAGCGAACGTGAAGGCGCGCGTCAAGACTCGAAGCGAGACGTGAAGGGAGTAAAGGTGACATAAAGACATCAGAATCAGAAAAAAGGGATCCAAGAGAAGAGAGAGGAGGAAAGAGGATGGAAAAACACTAATCATACAGAAACCAGCGTAAAACTTCTCAAAAGAACATTGGCACTTCACGAGGGTGGAAACAATACCGGAAGCCGAAGGGGGAAAGGGGGGTGCCGAGGGATGGAGGGACGAAACAGGCACATCCTCACATAGCGATACCAAACTCGACGCTCGACGAAGCTGGTGAAGAACCCCCCGAACTGCCGCCGCCAGTCCTCCGAGGGGAAGGCACACTTAGCCCTCGACCCTTGACGCCACCTCCGATTCCGCCGGTCGTGATCACTGTCGGCCTCTTCAACCCGGAGGACACCCCAAATTCCGACGCGGTCGGGCCACTCTTCTTGTAGATCATACCTGTGCCGATCCTGGATCTTGGCTTCGATGGGTCTTGGAGGGGCGAAGACACTTGTGGGATCGAAGAAGATGGCATGGGGACAGGCTTTGGAAGGCTTTTGGAGCTCTTCAAGAGTGGGGAGGGGGAAACTGTTGCAGGCTGGGGGACAGAACGAGTCCTATTCCTCGGATCCAAATGTTGGGCCGGTTGAGTGGTGGGATTCGACATTGAATTACTCGCGGGTCGCAGGCCAGGCGCGCCCCGCGACGAACTGGTCCTCAGCATTGATGAACCACTGGTCAGCCTCAACGGCTTCGGTCCGCTCGATACGGATTGTGTAAGGGGTGGCCGATCAATTACGCCAAACTCCGATGCGCTCGGGATATTCCTGAGCGACGGTGTAGTCCTCAATGTCGAAGGAGCCGGTGTTGACGGAAGGTGGGACTGAGACCGACGAATAGGAAGCGAGTTTGTCTTGAACGAATCCTTGGGAGGTAATGGAGGAGGATCCGTATCTTCATCCTCACGTGTTGACGGTAGCCGCATACTCGCCGATGAAGCCGTGCTGAGAGTACTGCTTCTCATGGAAGACTGTCTCGTCCAAACCCCATCGGCGGATATTGTACTGTGTGTCCTAGAGAGGGGAGAAGGTCCTGCACCGGATTGTGACCTCAGGGAAGCGACCGAAGATGTCCGTGAGATGGCCATAGATGAGAGTCGACGAGTAAGTGGTGAGGGCGAGTCCTCGTCCTCACTGCATGGGCATAGATATGAGTATCAAGGAGAAAGAGACTCGGACCCAGGACGTTCACATACCTATCACTCCACCCCAACCCGGTCGTGAGACCGACACCACCGCGCAAGAGCCTACCGTCCCTATGCCTTGTTCGGCGTTTGATGGTATCTCGGTCATCCTTGAACAGGCCGGTCTTTGTTCTCGTGGACGCTTGAAACCCATGTCAGAATTTCTCCCTCGGGAAAAGGGCACAGGCACGGCTCACCGGTTGACACTGCACTTCCAGGTCTGGCTGACATGTCAAGAGCCGTGATAACTTTGGAACGGGGAGATATGAGTCCGTCCCTTAGCATGACGTGACTATGTGCCGTAAGGGGAGAAAAGACGCTATGAGAACAATGCGACGACAAGAAGAGGAAGGAGAACACTCACGCAAATGGGGTATGCAGATCTAGACTCGAATCCGATTCCGTACCATCACCTTCCAATTCCCTCTCTAACCTATCCATATCCAAATCGTCCATCTCTAAATCCGAAGTGGCCTCGTGCCTCTGGCCGGGGAGACTCAATTTCCTCGCCATCGTCGGCCTTGGGGCCAAAGTCTGACCTGTAATGGCTGAAGGCGCGCTGGATCTCTGTGGCTGCCTTTTCAACGACGGAACCCTTGGCCTGGACTGCTCCCTTGAGGACGAGCCAGAAAGCAACGGGGACTTGAGCCGCCGCGGTTTCGGCGTCTCAGAAATGATGGTCGAAATATCTGGACTAGTCCGACCCTTCGTGGCACTGGTGTGAGAGCCGCCTTCCTTATTGGGAAAAGGCTGAGGCCGTATTGAGGTGGCTGGAGGCGGAGGAGACTTAAACGAGGAAGGGGGAGACGACGTCTTCGCCTTCCTGACCGGTTGTGACGGGACCGACTGCGGGGGAAGGGGGAACTGCGCGACTCCATCGTCTTCTTCCATATCCGAACACAAAAAGTCGAGGGTGACTGCGGTGAGGTCCGCCGAAGCGGACACTCCGTCTTCTTCCTCTGTGATGGAGATTTCCATGGGGGGAACTAAGCGGACTGGAGGGGATTTTTCGACGGAGGCGGGACGCCGGTGGGGGTGTGTAGCCGAAGGGGACATGACGGAAAGTGAGCTTGTGGAGGGGTAAGAGCGGAGTGAATGGGAGGAGGTGAGGGACTCGGTTCTAATCCTTGCGAGTGATGATGTTGATGATGATGAGGAAGATGAAAGGCTGCTTCCAGAAAGTGACGGCGACAATCCTGGCATGCCCCCGCTCGTCGATCCATTGCTAATCACGCTCGTCGTCGTCGCCGTAGAGTCGCGTCTGGAGGACGTGCTGTTAATCGAAAGTTTTGACAATCGCCTGAGCTTGGACGCGGAGGAAAGGAACGAGAGCGTCTCTTCCTCGGTAATTGGCGACGGGCCGGTTGGGAGCGGTGGAAGTGGACCGGTAGGCGGTAATGTCGGTGGTGGACCCGCGAGCATCGCGGCGGTGGAAGGAGTCAAGGAGGGTGGATTTGGCATGAATGGTGTTCGAGGTGAAGATGGGATGAAGGAAGGTGGAGCCGGGAATGATTCGAGAAGTTCTGGAACCATCGCTTGAGAAACCCGTGGTGGATTACGTGCCGACATGGGTGAGAACGCGTGAGGTGGACCGTAGGGAGGATAGGCGGGGGATTTCGTGGGTTGGAGGGAAGGGGGGAGGGGGGGGGAGATGAGGATGGCCAGCTAGAATTTTCCGGGTATAAGGGAAATGGAAAAGGCAGATATATAAGGCACAACCGACAACGTCTTGGTTCAGACTCTAAATTCCTCCTTAAATCGGACGCAGGTAAGGATACAGAGGGGCACCTGGAAAGGCGGAACGACCAGCGACCGAGAGGGCTACAGGAGGAGGAGGAGGAGGAGTGGGAGGAGTGGGAGTGGGGGGGGACACATACGCGCCTGAGGTGGTATATTGTACCCTTGCGTTTGAATTTCTTTTCCTCGGTCGGAATTTCTGATGCTCGGTTCACTGGCCACTAGCCACCCTCCTTCCTTTTGCTCGGTGACAATAGGCTAGGGCAAAAAAGTCGCTCTTCGGATCCTTTCCGAAATAAAAAATAATGGCCAACGGACATTTCAGATAAGATATCCACTATACAGCACCCGAGCGTAATCACCGAACCGTCATCCGCAGCTGACCTGGAGCAACCCGAGTTGGTCCAGTCGTCCCAGCTCCCCTCTAACTTCCCCCAATACAGCTGATCCGTTCCTAACCTCGACCCAAAGCGAACCAGCCACGAACCGTCGCCTAACGCTCCCACCGGCCTCGTGCTGGCTGATCCTCATCACCATCGACTCATCGACATCATCACCCTCTCCTTCCTTCCCGCCTTTGCTCTCACGCTCGATCCCCCCCACGTGGTTACCGTGCCCGGTGCAACCGTATACCCCATCCAGATCCTCTCCCAGCACAGCATTCTCCAGCTTCCTCCAATCAACATCACCCTTCCCAACGGGGTAAGAAAATCTAATCCTCGTCCCCTCCCAATCCTCCCACCTGGCTGCCCGTGTTGCTGAGCTGGTTGATGGCAGGGAAGGGGTGACGGGAGGAGAAGCATAACCGTCATGACAGATGGGGTCGGCAATCTCCCCGGACTTCTTGTCCCTTGCAAACCATGCAGCGATGTCGTAAATCAGATCGGACCAGCGTGGCCCCGGAACATGCATAGTCACCGACTTGAGTCTCCGAAACCTCGGCAGTCTCAGCATACCGACCTCTGGGTAAACTGTGCGCAAAGCAAAGCGGGGATCAGCGAAATCCGAGACCCCGGGAATTCCAAGTGAGCCGAACAAAAAAGATAACCTCAGTCGAGATCACTGATGGCAAGCAGACGACACCGCCAGCCTAAGGGACCAGGGGCAAAGAGCGAATCGATGGCAGGCGGGGAAGGGAGGCAACAAGGGTGAAAGGTGAAAGAAAGTGGATGCAAATTGAGGGGGAAAATGAAGAGACACTCACAATCCATGCACTCGCCCGCAGCTTCGTCCCTAAACAATTGCAATTCACTGACATTGGGCGCAGTGCTTTCCAGTATTTCGCACACATCATGTGTCTGCTGGTCAAAGGCCGACATTCCGAAGAAGACGTTCATGTTCATCATTGCCCCCATCGTCGGCCCGTCTCCGCCGAGTCCCTTCGGTTGAACGACAACTAATTGAATCTGTGAGCGTCAAGCGGAAAACAATGAAAGGCGCAAGCGTTTTCCAATCCTCAAAGGGGGGAAACGAAGATTCCAAGGATCCGAATTACCCACCATCATAGCCCAGGCACACCCTCTCTAGTCCAGGTAAACATCGCCCTTCAATGTCATCTTTCCGAGGACCACCGTTCCCTCCTCCAAAACTAACACTCATCAAACTCAGCTCTCTCAGCCTCCCGCCAAAGGAACCAAGGAAATCCAAAAACGCGGGGACGGAATCAAAATCCACGAGTTCCAAGTGTAGCCTGAGCGGATCGTCTCTCGGGGTCTGTTCTGCCCGCGCAGAGACTGATGACGGTGGCTGGTTAGGCGGAGGGTAATGATGACCGGCGGCGGTAGAAGCGGTGGCAAATGCCTGTCCAATCTGTTCTAACCCGTCTACATGCATCCACAACCCAAAGGCAACTTCTCGGATCCTCGGAAGCATCCCCACGAGTTTTACCGCCTCCGAAATATACTCCTCGACCGGCGAAGGCGTATCCATCCTGTGAAACTCGATCCTTCGAACAAATCTTGAGATGTCCCACCCCGCCGCCGAGACGTCGCACCCTGACGCGCGCGCCCGGTACTTGTGGGAACTTGCATCCGTGGGGTTAAAGTGAGGGTGAGTTTGGGTAGACTGTTGATGCGCTGTATGCGAGGCAGGTGGGGACGAGGAATGCGGGGTAGCCGAAGTTGAGGGGAGGGGGAGCCGTGAGGAACGTATCAGTTCTTGGAACTGTACGCATTGTTGCGCAGAAAACACTCTGGCCGTCCCGAACAGGTGATAGCTCGTCGCATGCGAGAACGCTCTAGAAGTCATGGAGCACTGGATGAGCGACTCTTTATCATCGTGGAGGTGATCGATGATATGATCAACGAGTTCAGGTGGGATTACTGGAGGTAATGTCGCCGACTGTTGCTGCAGGTGTGAGCCGGGTTCTGGTCGCAACCCTGTGGTTGTAGTCCGGTTGTCGATTTCCCCAGGTTCTTTTCCGGCGGTCGTCGTCTTCTTCGAGCTGAGTGGAGCCGCCAAAGAGGTTGGGGAAATTGGGCGAGATGGAGACCCATACTCGCTGAAGATGCCGTCGCCCGTACGTATTTGCATGGTGCCCGGGAAGAGGAGGGATGGGCGTGGTTGGAAAATTGAGGGTAGGGAATGACGGGTTTGCAGATATTGGGATAGATGGGATGATCGTTCGACTTCAAGTTGTGTCGATTTGCCTTTCCAAGCGGTCTTCGGTGCGGGAGCGGGTGCAGGGTGACAAAGCTCGAACTGGAGGTGTGCGAGGGAAATCCGGGGAGGGGGTGGGAGGAGAAGCGAGAGCACGTTCCGACGAGGATCTGGTGAGATATAAACGGCCGAGGGAGAAACCGCACGGAGACAGAAGACGGCTGTTTGAACGGGGCCACTTGCGGGTCTCTGGCGTGATCAGGACGTCGCCCCGAGACGGTTCAAGAGTAATGCCCTGGCGGCTAGAGCGAGCGACGGACGTCGGCTCACGTTGCACTATAACCAACGCATGTGTGTTCTCGTACTGTTAGTGGTATGACCCTCCCCACAGTCTGGTCCAGACAAATGATCGGATTCAACGCGAACACGTCCTCTTACGAGCTTCAGACGAACGCATTGGCTTCTCGGTCGCATCCTGCCTTTGTTGTTCCGTCTGACCGCATCATCACGTTGGCCCGTCATCAGAACTGCCGCGCCCCCACAAACGAACGTCCCATATTCAATCCCTGGCTCAAGATATCCAATAAGGATCAGAACGGACATAGGAATCCCCCAGTCCTTCTACGCTGCGCAACAAGTAGTATGGAGTAGAGAAGAGACGATGCCAAGGAGTTGCTTGCGGGTGTGTTGTGCTCTCAGTAGCTGGACATCACCGAATCACGCAACAAAAACACCGGTGCTCTACGGAGGACGCAGCCCTTCCGTCCGATATCTCGGAGGGGGGGAAAACGGAAGATCTGTCCCGTTCGCGGACGCGAGATAGGACAGAGAGACCATTACGACCTCTCGGGGCTCTGACGTAGAACCTGAATCTGTCTCTGGCACCCTCGGAAGAGAACAACACATTCCCCTCTGAAACGCCCTACGAGTCGGAACGCTCAGATATCCGGGGAAACGCGCGCCTTCTGGCGTATGTAACTGTCATCGTTCGTTGTTTTCTGCGCCCCGCCGCATGTATACTCATATCCATCAACCGTAACAGTGCCTTGTTTCTTTAGGACCTTACACCGCAACCGGCGACGCGACACTAGTACAAACAGATAGCGGGCGGGTGCAATTGGACCTGGAAATACTTGTCCGACCATCGCTAACGCGCTTATGGTCTAGCACAGGTTGTGGTCTCATTCCGAGGTATAGCATCCCGCCCGCTTGCTCACTGTGCGTAGGTAGGTACCTGAAGTGGGCTTCTCGCTCCCGCCGTCCCTGTTGCTCGTTCTTCCTTGGGAACAAATGGACGTTACCCGAATGTTTGGGACTAGCTTTATCCGGCAGAAGGGATTCGTGCAATATGACCGGGCGAATGACGAGGCAGCGGAAACCTGGTCCCATTTTCTCTCCGGGAATCCTCGCTGCGGTCGGGCTGGTACAGCTTTCCATCCACTAGCTGAATAGCTTATTCCACTGCTTTTCCTTTTTTTTCATGGGGTCCACACGACCAAGGCATCCCTTAGCGGGGCCCTGACATTGTGGAGTATTACTTCTCCATGACATCGGCATCGACACCGACACCTGTCACTTACTATCATGTCATCTCGTCAGTACCCACGGCCAGTCTCACAACCGTCGCATACCCCAACGGGGATAACCGTTCATTTGGATCCTCCAAAATGGTCAAGACCCTCTCGGACTCAAATCTATTGGCAGATGTCCCGCTCGTGTTGCTTGGAGATGGTGCACCAGTTTCGTCTGTCGTCTCGTCGGTTGGACCTCGCGGTCACGGGGGGCCAGGGCCCATCACGACAAGTTTTTTGCTATGGACGAGGACTGTACAAAGTCCATCCGTCGCCTCCGGTCATCAAATTTAGATCAGAGGGTTGGACTACCCGAGTTTCAAACTCACCGCTTTTCGAAGGGTCCGAAATGTTTGAAAGACCGTTCCCGCTGGCCGAAACCACTTGATCATCAATCCGCAAATTACAGGACATGTCGTAGTTGGCTCGTTTTTGGGGGGCTCCCGTGTTTCGTGAGGAACAATGACCAGCCAGGTTTAGCTTCTTTTTCTCCTTTCCCCCTTCGTTAGCGAACCGGCTCCCTCGGTTACTCTGCAGAAGGGCAATAGACCGAGTCCCGGAATGTATTTTGATTCCAAGTATTGACTTTTCCCTTCAAAATCCGCCGCCGGCGCGGGTACTCGGCACAGGGTTTGATGATGCCCTCATCTCGCTCGTCCGGGTCGACCGTCGTGCATCATGAGCGGGAGGCGCGTTTAGGGGTCGTAGGGTTCGTTTTTTCTTGTGAACTGTTACCGTATGTCCAGTCTCCGGTCGATTCGGAGCTTCTCACTCCCCAGCACTGAACAATGAAAAGCGTTACGACCGACGTAGTCAATTCGGAACACCGCTGTACGGACTTCTAGCAAACCCGCGATACGGTAGTGCTTCGTACCCGTTTCCGCGGGTAACCTGTGTTGAAAGGCGGGCTCTGGCTGTACTTCTGAGTTTCTACCGGACCTCACCCGCGTCCTTCTACTGTCTTCGAGTCTCTGACCCCAGGAACAACTTCCGTAAGTCATCCACTCTCCAAGCGCGGGCACAGATTTACCGCGTCGGGTCCTATAGGAGTCTCACCATAGTGATCCATTGAACTCTCCAGCTCCGCATTGAGCGCGCTAGGTTTCAAGGTGAGTCTCCGACGAGTCGTTTATCCCATACTCACAAGGTCAGGAAGAAAGTATGAACACACGACGACGATCTCTCCGTCTGCACTCGCTTACTTCTCGTCCGGCGATCCACACGGTTTTCCCACTCAAATTCAAAAACCACGGCGACAGCCGCAGGAGGTCCGCCCTACAGCATACGATGTGCTGTATTCGCCACGCACAATATCCAGTCGAACTCTCAAACTCGATCGGACCTTCGAACCCTATCAGGCGACTCGGATTTTCCGTCATTGTGATAGCAGTTCGTACGTGATTGCCGCGACCATCACACAAAAAGAGACAAGGCATCCCGGCGCGATAACCAAAGCAACACAAACGATTGAACCCAAGGCCAAGGCGGGAGACGTTAATATATTCCCAGGGCATACAGTGCGTAAACCCTATTTTCCGAGTGCCTCCGTCTAATTCCCCTGGCCGAGGGTTCGGGTTTGAATGGTTCGATGGACTGCCGTTAGCCTACACGCTCCGTCCGCTTGTCTGTACGGCGGTATTGGGAATAGGAGGTGCCGCCGCCAGGCGATCCGTCGTCCGGGTGTCCGACCCTTCGGGTTACCTCATATGCTGTCCCACCGTTGAACGTTGAAAGTTTGTCCGTATGCTGTGATGTGGAGATATCGATATGTGTGGCGCAATAAGGATTTGGCTGGCGGCTTCCGACAGAAGCCCCGAAACACAAATAAGCCTTACCAAGGGCGTGTTCTTTCATGATCCGGGGGGTGGAAAGTTCGATGCGAAAGGCTATAGGCCTCGAGAAATACATTCTAGCTACCAGACCTATTCCGGGGGGAGGGGCTTAAAGTCATCCTTTACCTATGGGGTAGCTAGTCGATAAACCGCATAAACTATTTTGTGCGTTGTGAGGGCCGCGTTCCTCGAACTCCCCACGTATGCGCGTAGAATGAATTCGAACCGTGTTCCGTGACACGACACGTCGGACACAGGTGATACAATAGGGTACACGGTTCAAGGTTTAACCGTCTGATACCCACTGCGCTTGCGTCGAAGAAAGAAGGAATTCCACGCACCCGCAGCACTCCTGGAGAATCATGACACGAATTCGCTGCACATCTCAAGGTTACCTGGGGATGAACTCATCGTCCTGAGGGGGGATAAATATTGATGGCGATGAGTTCTCTGGGGATCGACGAGAGGATTTCGAGAGAGAAAGTGCACAAAGTAGTGCAGACATGAGGCTCAATAGTACGAAAAACTTCCCTTAAGTCAAGACACGAAACCGGGTAATCATTAATCGAGGCCCTCCGCCAAAGATTGGTTTTACATGCGCATATATAATTGCACTATATCAGTAACATAAATCTTCATCTTCGTTACAAGCATTCTCTTGTCCCGTCTCCAGAGATCAGCACGACCGGTGGCCTCGTCTACAGCCACACCCAACCGAACCGGGTCCATCTGGAGCTCCGCCATCGACACGTACGGACATTCGAGATCTCCCCCTGTCGCCTGCCTGCGCCGCGTATTCTAGAAAAGTCGCCCAGACTTCCGATCTGAATACGTCGTTGCAGCACTTCGCAACCGTTCCGAGGTACTCTCGATGCCCAGACCGGATGGCAAGTATCGGATGCAGTTTTGTCCCATAAAAGGGTTGTTTCGATACGAACGGGACACCTCCCATGGATTGTCCATGCGAACTGTCTCCGAGGACGGCTGCACCAGCACCGGGGAAGCATGACCCGGCACGGTTTTATCTCTTCGGAACCGCTCATGAGAGTGACATTCTCTCCACCGGGTAGAAGCCACAAGGAGGTATCGAGGCCATGCTCTTCTATCGAGCCAGCTAAGGCAAAGTCGCTTTTCCAATAAGGCCGTCGATCCCTTCGGGTATGCAGCCTCGCCTGATGGATAGCGAGTGCCTTCAACTCCTCTGTCATGAGGGAAGTTAGGGTGGGCATTCGCCTCTTAGGCGAACTGAAAGCATTCTTGCGATTTGGGTGACAACCTTGTGCCAATAGAGGTCCTTACTTGCCTACGACGAAAGAAGTGAAATTGCAGATCGATCGGAGACAGGCACGAATCGCGTGTCACGACTGGCTGCGATTTATCGAAACATCCCCAATAGAATATCAAACGAGAGTGTGGTGAGCAATATCAAAGTGGGATGAGAGAGCAGACGAGAGTCACAGAGCAGGTTGCGCTCGAAGGGTGTGAACGGCTCTGCTGCGGGCGCGGTGTATTGCGAGTCCTTTCATCCTCTCTGGAATCGTCCCAGTATTAAACCCTATAGAAAGCAGCCAAATTCCAAAGAATTTACACAACCTCCGCCTCCTCCAGCGCCGCAACACCAGTTTTCTCCTTCTCCCTCGCCAGTCTCCCCTTCCCTCTGGCCTTGTCGACAGATGCCCAATCATTCTTTGCCTCTCTTCCCATGATACCTCCGACTATCTCAATCTTGTCAACCTCATCTGAACCTCGAGTAACATCACTGACTACTTCGTCGTCGTCATACCAGTCCCTAAACCTCTGAACCTCTTGTGCGAACTTATCTACACCGTCTCTTTCGAGAACATCCCGAATGTCAGCGAAAAATTGGTCGACCACAGAGAGGTTATGCATAGTGAGCAATGCGTGAGCGGACATCTCGTGCGTGTGAAGTAAGTGGTGAACGTAGGCCCTTATGTGTGCCGGTTGATATTGGAGAGGTGGAGATGGGTCTGGGACACGTTCGTCGGCTTGACTATGTTTCAACTGCATTCGAGGGGACATGGGCGAACATGCTGTACATGGGCACCATCGCCGCCCCGTAGCCACAACATTCGTAGAGTTGGGACTGGAGGACTTGGATTGGCCGTCCAAAAACAACGTCGACAGCCGGTTAAAATCTGTCGCGTACTTCCCGTCGTAGAGGTTGTGCCCGATATCGGTTTTTCCGTTGTCCCTTGTCCTTGTGGGAGGAGGATCGGTTTGTGACGAAGGAACCGGGAAGACAAAATCCAGAGCGACACCAAAGGTAGCCAAATCTACGGCCCATTGGGAATCGAACAAGTCCACACCAGCGGCAGATATAAGCCGCAGGATATCTTGAGGCCCGCGGGCGGAATTGGCGATACGCGGTTTTTCGAATGGAAGCGGTTGGAGAGAAATTTGAACGAGGTGCACTAGGGTATTGTCCGCTTCCGTATCCGATTTCAAGGCCTTTCTCAACGGGACGAGGTCTAAGGTATACCCAGTTATAGCATCGTCGAGACTTTTCAATGGCTTGACCTGATCGGCTTCTTGACCGAAGAGAGTTTCGGTAAGAGCTTGGGAGAAGGCTTGACGAGCGGACGGGTTATTCCCTCCAACCAAGTGGACCAACAAGTTGGGTCTATCTTCCGGGTTCGGGGGTACAGGAGAAAGGCTGTCTAGTAGCCACTGAGTCGAGCGCTCCAGCGACTTATTAATGCGTTTTTGGGAATGGGGTGGGGGTGTAAAAGGTATGTCCGAAAGAGCAACGACGATGTCGGGGTGCGTGGAAGAGGTGTACGAGTTCCAATCAGTGGTATTTAGCTGGTGAGAGCAAGGGATTTAGCTCGATGTTCGGTAGCCGCGTCGCTTGGGAGGGCGGACCTTCCGTACACCCCGAATGCACTGCACGGAGAGATAACCCTTCCCGTTTGATGGCATATCCCTACCATCACTGGGGTCTCTCGCCTGCAGACACACGATATGCTTCGATATGTCATACTTGAGGAAATCGTGTAACGGGTGTGAAGAGTTTTTGAGGATCATCGGCACTGGAGGTACGCGTTCTAGGCTGACGGAAAGGTCAGTTCATCACGATGAGCTGTCGACCGTTCGTAACATACAAGCTTTCGAAGGGTATGTTCACCCATCTGATGGCAGCCGTCGCATTGACGTGGTCACGGGAGAGGTGTGGTATAAGCCCCCTGGACGCGGTAGTGAGTAGACCGGGCGTGTCGATCTTTATCGTGGATTTTGTGGCGTCATTTCGTTGTAATGTCAAAGAGCCAAGCCGTGGGTTAAAGTGAGAGGGTGAAGGAGTGGAGGAGGGTAAAGGTGAAGCGGAGAAGGTCAATCGCGGCGGTCCCATTCTACCAGGCCAGATCATAGATTTCCCACGCCCAAAACCCCCTCAGCTTGTACCCCACGCGACCTCACGCCACCCATCTGATAACAACCGACCACGATCGACGATGCCAGTCCCATCGCAATTCCATCTTCAAGTACAACACGGTAAGAGTGGTGGTCTAAGTCAGGATGCTTGTGCCTGAGGCCTCATTGGATGCTCTCAGGTATTTCCGGCGGTTTCGCACCCCCAGACCCCGCGGCCGTCAAGTCCAAGGCCGTCACGTACGCCGCCGACACAGGCAACTTGCAGATCACTTCCTCCTCCTTCGGAAGTCTCGCTCCAGCCAATGTCCAGAAGGATGACTCAGCCGACGAGTTGATCGAGGAACTCCAATCTATCCTCAAGGATATCCCAACCGAGAATCCCCCTGGTAGCGAAGACATCTATGGATTGAATACCAGTATCATGTGGGGTAGCGATGAATTTGTGTGGCGTAATTCTGGTCAGCAGGGATGTGGAGGGTACAGCAGCGTGCAAGCCACCGATGAACACAAGGCGAAGTTCAAGAGAGCCTTAGAGATCGCGGATGCTCTGGTGGCCAAGGGTGTTGGTTCATAATCTTGTAACACTAGCACTTGCATCTCTGTACTTGTAACACGCGAATCACCGTCAACGCTCTCGTCTTTGTAACTTGTTCCGGTGTGCACGTATGGGAGATGGGTTTGCTGCGGATCCCGTTGACGTCATGGTAGCATTGGTCGTGGGGAAGCCGGAGACCCGGGCTCATCACCATCCCGGAAAGTAGTAATAAATGGATTCTGTGCAAACACGGTTATGTATGAGGATAAATTAGGATGCAGGAAACTTAATAGGGGTTACAAAGGGATGCACGTAGATAGGAACGAAGTAGATTATAACGAGAATCGAAAGACGATAAATAAACAAAAGGCGAAGCCCCGGTAACGCTGTGGAGCTTGGGGACAAGTCAAGCTTCCTGCAAAGGCTTGGTGACCCCTCGAAATACATCCTTCCATTCAATACCAGTAGGCTCTATACGCTGATACGAAAACGTGACCGATGAGCTGACCTCCAGAAGGCACTCTTCCGTATACTTCAAGCCAACTACGGACGGTAACGACTCGAAAATGCGGTCGCAGAGGCTTGCTCCTTTCCAATATACGAGATGATCATGACAGGACAAATGTGATGTCCAGGTGATTGTTCTAAGTTTTGTCCACCTCCCATCGAGGACCAGGGTGTCCAAATCGGAGAGATACTGGACGAGGACGGAAGGTAAGTCAACGAGATGGTAGAATCTAGAAACCGTTTACTAAACCTGAGCACAAGGTGGGTTTCCCCAACCGCCACAAAAATGTTCAAGAATATCCAAAACTTGTAGGTTAGGTGTGGTCTCTGCGAGCGAGGAGAGGTGCTGGACGATGGCCGCACTACCATAATATAAGCTTCGTTGGCAGCGAAGGCGGGTAAGTTGCTTTCCAATGAACTCCACAACATCCATGACCAAGGAGAAGTCCTGACGTTCGGAAACGATGATGTCCAGTTCCGTCAACGATGGGCATAACAGTGCGAGCGGGACTGCGCCCTCAATGACTCGCGACTTCGTCAAACCAGGAAGGAAATCCCCCCGACGTGATAGGAAATCCTCGTATGGATCCGTCTCCATCTCGCAAGGCTTCTTCTCCTTCCCGATCGTGACCTGATGGATCTTCGGCCTCCGGGAAAGGAATACGAAAAGGTCGTCGTTCAAAGGAAGTCCCACATCCAGCTCACGGAGCTCCGTCGTACACCCATGCAGGAACGAAGGAAATACGTCTTTGGAGAAGACAGAAACGACTGTCAACCGACGAAGGTCTGTCATCGCCCGTAACGCATTTTGGGGGTCGACCCCTTCCGCTGGTTGGTAGGGAAGCCGTAACGCAAGTGATTTGACGAAAGCGGCGTGCTCGGGGGAGGTGGAAATTGTGGTGAAGAAGATGTCAATGGGCTTGTCACTGGCTCGTCTGGAAGCTGGGTCTCTGTCCAGAAAGTTGACAGGGAGAGTGGAGAAGTCAACGTCATGGTAGAGGAGACGGTTGGACTCTCCACGGGAAGCGGGAGAGACGCGGGAAAGGTTCGCGAGGTCACCCCTTCCGAGGAGACCAGCTATCTGACCGTAAATTTCCGCTGGAATGCGCACCATCGCACCGTCGCCGGAGTTTCAGGTAGTGGTTGGCACAATGGGGCAACCGCAGGAATGGACGAGTTTGTATTTCGACCCGAGGGTTTTTATTGTGCAATGGGTGAGTATGAAGCGGGAGCGTGGCAACCGTTTGGATCCAAAAACTCGATCGGGCTCGGGGCCGGGTTCTAAATTAAGTCTGGCTGGGAAATATCGGATTCATGCGTCGCGCGTACGACAACTCGACAAGGTCAACCGTTATAGCGGTCCCTGTTCGGTGATCGGAATCACGGTCAGTGGCCGCATCATGACGAAGATAGCGACGGACACTCGCGGAATGGCCCGTAACGCGTTTTCCAATTGTTCGCTTTCTGGATTTCCAGAATCTTATTCGGTGGCAAGCTCCGCGTATCACATCTGGTACAAACCCTATTATCGCATACCGGGGCATGACCACGGCAAATTCCCGGAGTAAGCGATGTGAGAAAATCGCGGGGATGACCGAGGTGAGCGCTTGGTGATTGGGCGTCGGACGCGAAGATCTCAGGAACGGAATCGACAGAAGCGTCTATTTCGCTGATTTCGTCGCGGCGCGCGCCTTGGATCCCGCGGATTTTGCCGACCGAACTGTTTCTTCACAATGGCGGCAGTTCCAATTGCAACAAGATAGCCAATGTGAAGCGTCTGTTTCGCTCAAGCTTTGGATCTTGCGGATTTCGCCGACCGAACTGTTCCCCAAATTGCGACAAGATACCCATCGTAGAAAGTGCCGCTGTGATAACTTGTTGCTGGGTACTGACGACTATAGACGCCTGGAAGCTGCGACTCGGAAACACGCCCACCGCCCCCTAGTCAGCTGCACGGGTTGAGTCGCACACAACCTCGCGAAGCTACCAAGTCACTTCTGCAATCATGGTTGAACGTTAAAACCTTTCCTTGCACGCCCTGAGGCCTGAGCGCTGAGCATTTGGCAACGCTTGTGGGCAGGATTGGGTTGGTTGCTTCGGTTATAGCCGAGGAAACAAGGGGAGGGATGTACGTTACCGACGCGCGTCATAGGTGGGTGCTGCCTCCTTGTCGCATCATCCCGCTCCTGGTCCCTTTCGCGGTGTTCTCTATTGATCGTTGAATATTGACAGCACGACACGGAACATTCCAGCTACATTAAATCGGGTTTCCAGGCCCGTTACATGAACACGAGCAGGTGGCCAACTCCTATTCTCTATTATGGGTTCGAATCCGGCAATTTCCACATCGACTGCGCGAAGGGTGCTGTCCAGGTGGGGTTGTAACATATCTAACAGGAAAATTGAGTAAGATGCCTCAAATACGGGGCTACCCCTCCTCACATTCTCCCCATCCCCCCCACTCAACAAGTCATGAATCGGTGCATCCACTCACGTGCTGAAGCGGTTCCTGTGACCACAGTTGAGAACGCCGAAAACAGCTTCATATTCCCAATTATCGATGTTTTGGACAAGGCATGATTCCGTTCCCTTGGCCGCGCACAGCGGACTCACCATAGAGCGCTCAGGTGTCCTCGTCCTCGGCAGACCCAGTTCTGAGACGGGAGTGCTTACTGGCCCTTGAAAGGGTATGCAGTTCCTGTGGCGTGCTTCCAGCGAGGTACCCAAGTATCAGCAACCTCGTCGTGCTCGGAGGCTGTCCCAATAATTATGGCGGGTCCGCGGACGTCTGGTGCGGTGAGGTTGATGGCTGTCCAGTTGGAGTCAAGGTCGCTCGACGTTACTCGACAGTGCCAATGGCCGACTGTCAGGAAGTGAGTTCACACAGGCGTATTGTTTTCATATTTCCTCACTGACACTAGCCTGTCAGCGATTCTACCGGGAAGTTCTCATCTGGGGAAGATTGTCTCATCCGAACGTTCTACCTTTCCTTGGGGTTGGTACAAAGACCTTCCCCTTCGCAGCAGTGTCAACGTGGATGCAACATGGAAACTTGAGAGAGTATCTCGTCCACTTCCCAAACGCTTCCAGGCTGAAATTGGTAAGACCCACCCCATGTCGAGCGGGGCCGCTCGCCTGACATCACACCTAGTTGCTCGACGCTTCTCGAGGATTGGAGTATATTCATGGGCTGGACTACGTCCACGGAGACCTCAAGAGCGTACGAATTCCATCTGGTCTGATGTCTCCCGCTGCTGAGCCCCTATACAGTTGAATGTCCTTATTGACAACGATCACTCTGCCCGTCTCGCGGATTTTGGGTCGTCGTCTATCCTCCCTTTACCAGAGCCTGATGCAAGGGGATTGCCCGTTCCTATTGGAGGCAACGCCTTCTCGGTACGGTGGCTTGCTCCGGAACTCGTCTGTCCGGAGGAATTTGGTTTAAACACCCGTGTTTATTCAAAAGAGTCAGACATCTACTCGTTCTCGATGTTGATGTATGAGGCACGTTCTCACCCCCAGATGTTTGTCCAATTTGTGACGTGGTTTGGTCCAGGCATTTTCTGGGTTACTCCCATTTGAAGGGTACCGTGACGAAGGGGTAATTCTGCAGGTGATATCAGGAACCAGACCCAAGCGACCGCATAGTTGCTTGGGCCTCGGTCTTACTGACACCATCTGGAAGATGATGCAAGAATGTTGGGGCAGCAGTGACCGTCGTTGGACGATCTCTCGGATTGTGTCGTATTTGGAGGCATTGATCGCGCCCACAGCCCTGAAGGTTGTGGGATCGGATGAACGGACAGAAGGCAGGAATCAGTTTTTCACACTCGCCCCACACAGCGGTTCCCCAAGTGCCTCTGAACCAGGACCGGAGGTAACCCGGCCGAACTATCGCAAAAGCATTTTCCGCAAACTGAATCGATTGTTCCGTATATGACCCACTCGGTGAGTGGCGCCCAGTACAAGCGGTTCAGAGTTGCATAAGGGAAATTCCGGGCTGGATCGGTCAGCGTCTCGTGTGTATATATTTTCGTTTATCCCTGTTACAACATCAACTCTGCTTTCTGTGTTTTTACGTTTGATATACTGTGTTTCAATGTGACGTCCGCCACAAGAATACCACGACGGGCAAGACCTTGGACCTTAGTATTCAATTCCAATCATCACTGCAGATACAACTTTAGTAAGACAAACATTGGCCCTTGCCACAGTAAATTTTTAGGCAGGCGAGTTTTGAAACCGGCTCAAGTCACTGGATGTCGAGACGACTGGAAGTAATCCCAGATGAAAACTCAACGTTTTAATGAGGCGGTACAAGGACAGGAGAATGATTCAAATGGGAAAAATGTCTTTCGGGTGTTGGAAAACTTGCATGTACGTTGGTTTCCGGACGATCGATGCGGCAGCGGGCAGGGAACGCCGTGGTTAAGTTGACGTACAAGACTGCTTCTCATGATAAGACTCCCAGACTCTGACAACCATTGACGACGGTGTTTCGCAGTACAGTTTTGACCAGAGGTCTCCAAAACGCCCATAGGCCACACCCAAAGGGGAAAGTCTGCGGCAATCTGATCAGCTCGGGGAATGAAGGAGGACCCGACCCCGATGTTCCCCTCTTCCCACATGGCAACCAATGGTTGACGCCACACCTTGAAGGAGGGAGAAACCTGTTGGGGATTACTCTGGTAAGCCGGGCCGGGCGAGATCTTGTTAATGAACCATACTTTTCCAGGGGGTAGGGTGTCCCTTGTGGCCCGATAAACCTCGGACATAATGACGGTTCCATCCCCGGCCTTGATCTGCATCAGGTATCAGGGCTCTACGGGCAGCAAAAAGGAATTATATGTCTCACCTTTACTCCTTCATACCGTGCGTCATCTAACGACTGAAAAAAACTTCCGAGGGTCCAGGTGAGCCTACGGAAGGGAAGTAGTTAACATGGGACGTCCCACCTCAACCTCACAACTCTTCCCTTCTCATGGAAGTGCCTGAACACACTGCCTGGCTGTGTCAGGCGTGAGAACTGGCGCTGTTCATGAGCGAGGAAGGGTTGGAAGTATGATGGACGGAACGGCATCCAACATCCGGCAGCGGAACTCTGGGGTGCCATCGTCACTGGGGCATAACTTTGGCGATTGGTGGCAGTAGACGGGAGAGCAACGGGAATGTGTCAGGGAACGACGCGGCTGGCTCCTGTGAGATATCGAACGACAACGCGGGAGGATAATCACCAAGGGCAGGCTCATTGGGAGGGAGGAGGTGTGTGGGGTCGACCGAACCGAAAAACCCCATTTGCTTTTATACGGGGCCACCCGCTCCGGCTGCAACGCGTCCTCGCGCACCCTCGAAGCATTTCATCGATTCCCGATTATCTGATTTTTCCCGGGCTTATGGGACCCTCAGGAATTCAAAGCCAGCTGAATTACCTTCTGATTCTAGCAAGCCAAACGTCGGCAAGCCAGGAGGTCCGTGTTTACGCCCTCCCCAGAGGGGAATGAAATCCACGCGTATGAAGTCCACGCATCGTGCTTGCGATAGGCCGCTAATCTCTCATAATTCCAGCGACAGGTGTTCGCGGGGTGGAATGAGGGACCTGGGGACCCGTTTCATATGCAGGGATGTTTGGTAAAAGGTTTTCTTGCTCCGCTTCAGCGTTTCGTTTTTCGATCTCCGAACTCCGTGGCAGTCTGCCCACTCCCGTTCCTCGAGTTCCCTCTCCTTTGTCTCTGCCTATCCGGTGGGACTTTTCCTTCCAGAATATTGGCTTCCTTCACTTATCTCATCAAGTGTGGTCTCAGAGTGGTCTGCGACATCAGGGATCGAACGGGTAAAGTTTCTTGTGTGACCCCCGCACCTCATCGCCAGCTGATCATCTGTTCTGATCACTAGGTCGCTTTACACTCTCTTCGGACCCCACACTTACCGCAAATAGGTTCTGAGCATAATAACCTCCATCAAAAGCGAGTGAATGACCAGCCCACGCCCCCCATCGGATCCCAGATATTGTCCTCAATTCGGTTTTTTTCACATCCACGCGGCATCGATGAGGTTTCTTATCGTTCATCTCTCGCTTGTGGCACAGATCCTTCGCGAGAATCATGGAGCAAGACAATAGGAACGGAGAATATGCAGTGGCACTCCCCTCCCGGCCTATTCGACCAGATTTTTGGTGCTGAATTGATCAAACCCCTCGCACACATAGGATCATACGCCGAACACCCAGGAGCGTTACTAAAAATGCCCTACCTCGCAGCGGACCAGGGAAATGAACGAAAATTATGGGTTTCATTTTGGCTTTTGGCTTGGCCGTTTCGTCGCTGAACTCTCGGGCCGTATGTTTCTCCAACTTTTCCGGCTCGCCTATCGTTACTCAAGTTAATGCAGGACTCCCAGGAGTCTAACCAGAAATGACCCCTTACATTGGCTGGGTCGCCCCATTCCCTGCTGCGTCCTTCTGGATCTTCTCCCACCATTCCTGTAGTGGTTCCATTGCCACCGAAACTGTTTCAGCCGTCCACCAAGCAAGCAAGGCGCGGGATATCGATAGACACGTGTGCTCTCCTGTCAGGCTCGTGCCAACAAACGAACCAACGCAACGGGAGGGTCGCCACCCCTAGTTTCGGAGCAAAAGGCGCCTTGCAAGCTAATTTCCATCAGGCACGCGCGTTGTTTCTTCATTTCTATCTTTTTCCACACATAAATGAGTCGCGCGGCGTTTCAATTTTTGCCAGGTGCGTGACCCAAATCGGGTATCTACTAAGCTGTTCACCGTACTTCAGATTTGTCTCCTGGGGTGCCACTGTGAGGCCGCATGGGTGCCTCGGGTTACTGATTGTCTATGACCTTCTAGTGTCCCTGCTTAGCTAACGCCTGCTCTCCGACGGAATTGAGGAGGGCGTGCGCGGCGGCGACTACCAGTTGGAGGGATCCCTGCAGGCCACCGTGTTGGCAACCACAACACTTCCTTAGATGTCCTACTTTCTGGATGTCCCTGTGCATACTCATACCTTCAATGTGTCGACTAGTACCGACTGGTCGAAATCCGCGGTGCCGGGCTTCGGTCACCCTCCTGGAATTGAGAGTTTCGAGATCGTTCTCTCTTTGTCTTTCTCACGTTCCGCAGCAATAAATTTCACACACATATCACCTCGAGGTTATCGATTGCGTTCAGCGCGCCAGATCCATCGTTTGAACTGCATAGTGCTTCTCCTTGGCTCAGATCTGAGAGGGTCCATTCAAGCGGTCCGGGGCGATTACCGGACCGATGTCCCACGCGACTCGGGATGATACGGATTTTGAACCTTGGTCCTCTTCGGTCCTGCGGAAGGGTTTCGCGTGCGTCAACATTGCTCCGTTTGTTTTTTTTGGAACGAGGATGACCGGTCCCTAGAATTCGCGAAGGATGTTAAGGAGCCACCGGCACGGGGCAGGAATGTTGAGAGGGCAGCCGTGTGACTCTATACCGAAGTCGTTTTTATAGTGCTGGCTGAATGCTACCACCACCAAGGTTCTCCGTGTCTGAATCGGGCGAAGCTATCCAACGTCGACTACACTCCTGCTCTCGATATCGCGGTCATTATCACGCAGTCTGTATCGCTGGAACGTCTTGCCCTGCTCCTTTCGGAGGTTCGGGGCAGAGATTCCGACGGACAGTGTACGATCACCTGCGTACAACAACCTACTGACGAATGCATCTCACCGGTTGGATAAGAGGCGTCAGTGCCCTACGGTCCTGGAAGACCCTCACTCCAGGATCAGAGGGAGCTTGCAGGCCACTGTGGCAGTATATTTGGCGTTCCCGTGAACTCGAAGTCATTTATTCCACGGGACATTGAACACGTGGACGTCACGTCCGCTTTGTTCGTCCATGATCGACTACGAAATGGAGGAAGAGCTTCCACTGAACCAGGATGCGTGGAGCGTTTCGGAACCCAAGAGTGTCGACTAATTTGCTGTGGACGTGAAAACCGATCATGGTGGGGAAGAGAGGGGTGCAAGGCAAAGAGGGTGCGAAACACTGGTACCCGACCTGCCCCAAGGCTGAATGTTGATCCATTGAAATTACCACAAGCATTGAATGAGAAAGAGAGTGGTGTAGCAATGGATTGTAACTACTCATTAAGGTACTCTATGATCTATGTTGCGCCACGTAAGGGTCGTCTTACACGTATTTACCGAAGATCGGAATTAGTGATTGCGCCATGGTATAGCTGAACACGAGCTTAGGTCCGACGACCAGGATCTAGGGAAGCCTGATCAGTGAAACCTTAAATGCGGGTCGGGTCTATCTCCCTACTTTTGGGGTGAGGCCCTTGAACAGGGCCGAAGGGCCTTCGTGCTTGAGGAGGTCTTTCATGACGGTAACGCCGCTGACCTTGTGCTCGAAGTTGGCATTTTGGATACGGGTCTTAATGACGTCTAGTGGGGCAGCTACTGTGATGGAAGCCACGGCGCCGGACACAGAGGCGATAAAGTTCTGCGTCCAGGTAGCTTTCGAGTAGTCGGACACGCCGAGAACGTAGTCCTTCGTCACAGCAGAGGCACCGAAAAGCTGAGGCAAAGGCGAATAAAGTGAGGCTCGGGCAAAAAGGGGCAGGGCGACACTTGATTTGACGTACTGCGAAACTCCCAGGAGCGTTACGAGCCATTGTCCAGCCCCATCCACGATACAGTGTCGTACCCTCCTCCAGAAAGATTCGGAGGGCCCCACGGCCACGGAAGGCCTCAGGGTTTACCTGCCGCTTGATTTTCAGAGCGTCAAGAGGCAAGAGCACCTAGATGGGGCATCAATACGGGGTCGAGTCAGGTCCAGATCACACGTACAACTTCACCGATTCCTGTCAGACTAGTATAGCATGTAAATGGGCAGGGGACTTGCTACGGGAGTAAGTCAGACACACCTGCCAGCGGTTGCTTGTATCATCAATTTTCCATTCCGTTCTCCGAACGTGTTCGTGAAGCTGTCCTTGTAGTTTTTCTTGATCAAGTCATTGAACCATGGCTGACCTCCAAACTTGTAGATCCGCTGCGAGATTTTGTATCCTGCAGCATATCCGAGACCAGGGAAGAGAGACATCAGCTTCTTGGGCAGAGGTGCTGAGGCGGCATCTCGGAAAATGATCGAGTTCAGGGAGAACGCGCCCTTTAACGAGATCAGTGTGACCCCCAATTGTGAGCTAGCCGGGGCAGTACCTTGGCCTTGTTGCTCATCAACCGCTTCGCAATTGTGTCTACCGGGTGGAAGATGAGCAACTCCGACACACCTGTAAAGCCCTTCGTTGTCACTTGTGTTACTTCGGTCGACGTGTAGGCGTACCTGAGGCTCCCGATCCAAGAATACGAGCCATTCCGGAGTCAGAACCTTTGGACGAAGGAGGTGGCGACATTTTTGGACGAGGAGAGCTTCAGGTGGTGGACAGGGCGAGGTCGGCGGCGACTTGAAGTTTCCGCTCAGAATGATGAACAGCCGAGACGCGTTCCGGAATGACCCGGCGGAGTTCCAATGCCCAGCCACCCGACCCCGCGTCTCTTTTGTAAGGTGTATACCATGACCACCCCCGCCACCCCATTCACTATCCGCAGATCGCCCCCAGCCCCTAGAGGAGGGTCGTCTGGAGCAGACTCCGACGGACCACCGTTCAAAGTACCCGCTTTACCGAAACATCTTCGCAATGGAGGTTCCACACCAGGAAGTCCTCTCGCACAGGGCGAGAGTGCTGCATCCTCGCCTAAACGCTCTTACGATTCGGTGGATAGTTCAGACGAAGAGGATGGGGCCCAGGATGAGTTGATTTTGGGATTTGACAAGTTTGGTGTTCAGCGGTGTGTCATACTCACGCAATACTTCGAATTCGGTCTTCAACTCACAGAAGGCTTCGACTGCAGCCTACACGAAAAACCCAAACCAAAAGGCCCCCTTGTTATTCCAGCATTGAAGAATCGTGATTGGCGGGCCCTCGCCAAGAAACGAAAGACGGCTCAGATGTATGCCCCTGAGTCTGGTCGCGCCGCCGTGACTGGGGCGGACGGTACCGTCGGCGGACTGGGTACAAGGGATAGTATCAACTCTGGTCCACAAGCTGTCGGACTTCAGGTCAAACAGAAGAGGTTTGCCTCTGAAGTTGGCGAGGTTGATATGCACGAAGTTGATGCCGAGATACAACCCCAGGTTGAGGATTCCGAGGATCAATTAGCCATCCGAGCTCTGCTCGCAAGCGCCGTCGGAGAAGGCAACGAAGATTTCGCCAGCCGCACAGCCATCATCCCCGTTACTGAGGACGAAGCGTTCCGACAAGACGTCGACGAACTCCCAGATCCTGCCACTCTCGACGATTACACAGATATGCCTGTTTCTGAATTCGGCGCCGCTATGCTTCGTGGAATGGGTTGGACAGGAGATGGAAAGGGTAAAAAAAACGTTCAGCCTTGGCTACCACAATCTCGCCCGGCTCTCCTCGGCATCGGTGCGAAGGAGAAGGAAGTATTTGACGATGGAAGCAAGAGGAAGCTTTTCGGGAAGCCTGACAAAAAGTACATCCCCGTCATCAAGAAGGAACGACCGGCCGGTAGTTCTGCTTCTTCGAGGAACCGTACCCCTTCACCGGGCCGACACTCAGGCTCCCGTCGTAGAACACGTTCCCCTTCCCCTCCACGCAAGGATGGGATGCCTTATGATGACGATCGGAGAAGGAACAGAGATGAGAATAAGAAACAGGACCGGGATAGGAATGATGAACGCAGAAGGGACAAAGACAGCGATCGAAGGAAGGATAACCACCGGGGCAGCGAGCGGAGAAGGAATAGGGATGATGACGGGGATAGACGGAGGGAACGAGATGAAGATGGGCGACGGGACAGAGACCGAGATGGTTATGGCCGCGATCGTGACTCAAACAAACGAGATCGCTCAAGAGACCGACGCGAGAGGCGTAATGACAAGAGAGATTAAACGACTTTGGGTCAAGGTAAATACCCTTTCTTGTTGTATAGAATGTACTTACACACCTTCGTCGCGTAAGGGGTGTCAGGACAGTGAATGCTGGTTACGAATGCAGATGTTTGCTTCTTGTGCTTCCTAGTGGGAGTGTATTTCCCCGCACCAGGGACCGGGCAGAGCTTTCGCCAGTCTTTTTGGTCAAACTTTAAGACTTCATCTCTCTGCCGGAGAGGATGGCGCTTGGAGCTTGATGGATCAACGAAAGCTTGAGGCAGCCTCGCATCATGAAAGCCCGGATAGCACGGTAGACACGTTTCCAGAAATTGATCCCAGACTCACTTGCGTTCATCTTCGTATCAAGACAATCGTTTGGTACCATTTCCCCCATCCAGGCATCCCCGTTCCCAATCAATATGCAACAAACGTCCTGTTAACATCGTGCCCTACCCCGCAGCTTATTTCTATAAGAAGCTGCGGTGATACTTCAACGCGCGTACGTTTGGCTGCCACGCGTAAAAGGGACAGAAGACATGAGGCCGTCAATTGTAAATGTTGAAGCTTCAACATTTACAATTGACGGCCTCATGTCTTCTGTCCCTTTTATGCATGGCAGCCAAACGTCAGCCACATATCCATAAAGTTGCCTCCCCGGCCATATATCCCTCTTCATGACCCTCTCCCATCATCTCCATCCCCCCACATAATGACTTCCTCGGCTCCCACTTGTACGTTTTGATCTCACACCGTTATGTCCTCGCCGTTGACAAGGATCAGCACCACAAACGGCCACCTGGCAGACCCTCCTGACACTGGATCGGAAGTCTGATGATTTTACTCATTTGGCAAGGCTGCTCTTGAGCGATCAGAGACATCGTAAATTCGAGGTCTCCAAATTTTCCGAGGATGAAGCTACCAGGCTCATTGAGCTGATGGAACCAACGGCAAGCCTCACCCCGTGTTTTGAAATTGGCGTTGTTTTCAACGAAACCGATTCCCTACAGATCCTTCAGCACGCGAATATCCCCGGCGATCTCAAAGGTACCGCGTTTACTATGCTCCGGAGGTTATGTGGTACATTCGGGAGGTTGCCGAGGTCCTGCCTGATCAACGAAGATTTCAAGACACAAGAGGAGATACCATTCGCAACACGTGGATATACTGACCTGTGGAAACGAGATTGGAAAGGAGGAAAGGTCGCAGTCAAGGCATTGAGGTTCGCCCCTGACGATGATAGGAATAAAACAACGAAGGTGATGACTTTCTCAGTCGGCCGATCTCCTGGGATCTCACGGGGAACTCACTCTCGCTTACAGAGGTTTTGTAAAGAAGTATTGTTGTGGAAACACTTGAATCATCAAAACATTCTTACATTCTACGGAGCTTCGACGAACCAGAACCAGTTCTGTATGGTGTCTCCATGGATGGAGAATGGTAACATTCTCAATTATACGAGGAAGTACCCCGAGGCCAACAGACTAAGATTGGTGAGCAGTGACGAGAAATGGTCCGACGGGGTGTCTGACGTTTATTGGCTTGCAGCTGATTGACGTAGCGAGTGGTCTCAAGTACCTTCATCGGATGAGTTTGGTGCATGGTAACATTCGAGGGGTATGTCCTTCTGTCATGATCGCCAGTTGTTCCCTTGTTAAAGATCTCTGTAGTCAAATATCCTGATAAGTGATGATAAACCTCCACGAGCTCTTCTCGGAGACTTCGGCTTGAACACGATCATATTCGACCCCTTCTCGCTGACAAGGGCATCCATCAATTGGACCGCACCAGAGCTTTTGACCCCTGATAGTACTCTCTACCAACCCTCTGTTGAGAGTGATATCTACGCGCTGGCCATGGTCATCTATGAAGTAATTATTCGGTTCTCCTCCCCAGTAACAGGGTCTGACTAGGACTAGGTGCTCACCGGAACGCCTCCTTTTGCAAGAAGAGGAAAGACAGAGCTGGCTTGTAAGGTTGTTCTCGAAAACGAGCGACCACCCAAACCAAGGGATTCGGAGAAATTGGGGTTCACAGACAAGGTTTGGGGGAGTTTGGAGAGGTGTTGGGAAAAGCATCCCTCTGCACGACCGAAGATTGATGCGGTTTCCGCTTGTCTGAAACAGGCGGCGGAGACTTGGGTAGTAGATGTTCCCGCATTCATGCTCGCCAGCAAGGCTGGCGTGGAACAGGTGATGAATATGAAGGAAGACCAGGCGAAGGATTTCGCAGACAGACTCGACGAGGTGCGTCTCCGTGAGATCCATAGCCTCCGATTGGAGTCCTGATTCCGAATTTTCATTGTAGACGCTCAATCAGATTGGTATCAGTCAGAGCTCGGGGAAGACATATTTGAAGTATCTCCAGAGGCTATGCGGCGCGTCCGGTGTATTGCCGGCCTCATTTATGCTCACAGACGGGTTCGATCACATCGAACCACGGCCGTTCACGAGTGGCGGGTTCGCAGACGTGTACAAGGCGAAGTACAAGGGGCAGCTAGTGGTAGCGAAGGCCCTTAAGACCACAGCTGTGGACGATCTTGAGAATGTGCACAAGGTCAGCGGCCGAATTTTTTGTACGATTTTACGGCCCGCTTAATGTACATTTCCAGCGTTTTGCGAAAGAGGTCGTAGGATGGAAATGGCTTCGACATGAGAATATCCTACCATTCGTTGGGGTCACCTCTATACCGCCGCCGTTTTCGATGGTCTCCGCCTGGATGGAGAATGGAAATATTATGAGTTTCATCAGAGCCACTCCGGAACAGAATCCGTTCAGCCTGGTAGGTATACCCTGCTTTGCATCGGACAATACTGATCCATCATGTAGCTCGTGGATGTGACCAATGGTTTACAATACCTTCATCAGCACGATTTCGTCCATGGCGACCTCAAAGGGGTAAGACGGTCATTACGACCATAGTATGAATTTGGCCTAATTTGACCGGTAACAACGATCTACAGGCTAACATCCTGATAAATTCTGAATGTCGTGCTTGCTTGGCGGATTTCGGGCTCGCCGCGATCATAGAAGATGCGAGTTCCGTCGACGGACCTAGTAGCCATAAAGCAGGAGGCACTATTCGGTGGATGGCACCGGAGATTCTGGACCCCGAAAGATATGGATACGTCAAACGGGCTCGGAAGAAGCTGCCATCAAAGAGCACGGACATATATGCCCTTGGGATGACCATCCTTGAGGCGCGTATAGGCACACCGTTCCTTCTGTTTCTTTCACATAACATCAGTTTTCCTCTGTAGGTAGTGACGGGCCGGAGACCCTTCGAGCATACCAACCCGGATGCTGCAGTCATTCAGAAAGTCCTGAGTGGTACTCGGCCCGAACGACCTATAATGGGGTTCTCAGATGCGTTGTGGGCGTTGCTGGCCCAAACCTGGCTTGAGGAGTTGGAATCCCCCGACTCACTATCCGTACGCCCGGATATTATCAGCATCATCGAACAGCTGCAGGACGAGGCGAAAAATTGGAGCCCAACGAGTAGACTAATGTCCCCAACAATCCCAATGGAACGGAAAGCGATTTGTATGTTTTCCGTTTTCCCAGGACTTACGCATGGGTAGCTTACCCGATCATCGCAGCGGAAAGTACCACCGAATCCTCTGGATTTCCGGATCAACTTGTGGGGAATACCGGTTTGTTTTCCATCGTTAAGCTCGTGAAGGAACACGTTCTTACCGCGATCTCCAGGAGACGATTATGAGAATATTGCGCGGGATGGTGGTGGAACGTTCGACTCTGACTTGAACGATATCCTGAAAGGGATTGATGATATCGTTGGCCCTGAGCAACCCGACGATCACCCTGACGGTCGGGATACCCCTGTTCCGGATGAACAATCATCTTCTACCGCGTCGTCGAGCGCTATTCCTAGAGGGGGGACGAGGTCCACCCCATCACCATCACGAAACAGCTTTTTGTTTCTCCCTCAGATCCTTCCCTCTCATCAAAGTACCTCAACACACCAACGAACGAAGAAGCAGAAGAGCGGCGTAGGCAAGGTGTGGAGTAAGCTGAAGAAGTTGTTCATGAGGAAGTTTGGAGGAGACGGAAACCAACCACCGCCAAAGCTTTCAGATAAGCTTGTCCCCGAGCGCGATGATGAGGTCGAGTGGCACGATTCGCCGTTCTCGAAGCCACCGAAGCCTGCCAAGACGAGGAAATAAGCGTAGTTCACAATATGCACGTAGTGTGATTCTTGTTTCACCCTTGCGGTGGTATTTATGGTTGTGATTATTTATTCTCGTTTCGATGGCTGCAATCAACCCTTCGATGATGATCCCCGCTTGAAGTGGAGCCAGAACTATGTCGATTGGAAGACCCCAAGGTATAGAGCGAATACAATACTGTAGAATAACTAAGGCAGACTTTGGAAGTACACTAGAAAATACAACAAGGTATCGTATGTCCAAAACGCAAGAGTGCACGAAAATGGAAGCATAACGAGGATAATAAGATGGACGTGTACATCACCCACCCTAAGGTGTCAAGGATTAGCGAGAGGCATGATAGGGCGGGTGGTAGCCGATACTGGGTTATATGAAAATGGGGGTGGATGTGGCAGCTGAAAATCCAAGCCAGGACTTGGCTGAGTTGACGAATTCGTTGTCCCCGAACCGGTTTCAACCGGCTGTGATCGGGGAAACGTTGTGCCAACAGCCGCGGTCTCAGTGACCTGTAACCTTGTATTCGTGGCCGTTCCCAAATCAATAGCCAAAAACTGGCTATAATTCGGTGGACTCCCTTTGACTTCGTACGCTGGGAGAACGTCTTTCTCTGTCACATCGCCGTTGGTGTCGTCAAGGTCTGGTCCACCCAACCGGCGACCTCCAGAGTCGATGTCTGTGGCACGGGTCCGCCCCACTCTTTGTCGGCCAAGCGGGATAGGAGTTAACCCACTGCCCCGAGATCGAAGGTTTGGCCGCATTGACCAAGGAGCCGAACTTTCTCTTTGCTGAGGAGCTTCGATAAAAGTGAAGAAGTCTCGAAGTGGCCTGTTACGAGCCCGAAGGAATCGCACCCTGCACATGCGACCCCAGCGAATTAGTATCTGCGTCTGTTAACCCTTGAACCGGACCTCACCTCCACATGAAGATGGAACAAACGACGATCACAGCGGCAGCGGCAAACAGCCATTCCAAGATGTTCTGAAATCGTGACAGGCATTGTAAAACTACTGTCTGGAATTAGGGGAGGTAGCAGTTGGATTTCCGACCTTGACCGTCATGAGGTTTTCGTTCGATGAGGTTACCCCCATCTCCCTGGCTCCGATTGATTGTGGGATCGGCGATGCTTTGCTGTAAGCGATGATCAACACCAAGAAAGCCAGGGGTTTCAGGGTGGCATGGTTGAGTTGAGTTTGTGCTGGCATTGTGAGTGATTGCGAGCCGCAGCCGGAGTGGCCAAGATGGTTTGACGTTTGCTGCCACTCCACTGTTGGTGTCGGACAACCCCGTCATTGCGTCCGGGGCTGGAAGTGCATTGAATGATTGCGGCGATCCGGTCCGACGGAGTCTCCCACCGGTCCCTCTGGCGGACCACGACGAAGAGATTGGGAATTCCTTCTACCTCCCGAGCCGACGGTAGTTCAGGGCAGTGCGCAAAACCTTTACTGCGGACGACCGGTATCTCTCCTGCGGGCTCGGCAAGTATGACGGGCTTTAACGGACAAAAATGATGGCGCGTCCCTCGCACAATCCCAGGCGCAAGCTCGGCGTCTAACCTATCCCCTCGTTGTTCTCGTTGACTGGACCGGAGCTTCCGAAGGGGAGGGACAGACATGTATTAATTGGGGTAAATGGAAGCGGATGCAATAATAAACTGCAACTTTACGTCCAAAGGTGGAGGGAAACGAGAGATCTACTGGGGATTTTATGCTGAAGTCCTTTAAGCGCTGAGCTGGGGACCGCGCAAGGGGACGGGATAGGTTAGACGCCGAGCTTGCGCCTGGGATTGTGCGAGGGACGCGCCATCATTTTTGTCCGTTAAAGCCCGTCATATCAATGATTCATCTGGTCTGCCTCGCCCGTGCCCATATCTGTTGGAGGGGCTTGGTCGTGGCCTCCGGGGGTCATAACGCGTCACCAGCGAAACCATAGTTACCTTGAATTTTCAAGCATAATTATTTCTCGCCACGCGCGGTTGCGCCCGGATTTTGTCTGATGCGACGATTCACTACTATTAACGACCATAAAACTCGCCCTGTACGTGCTCTCCACAAGATCTTCTCTGACGTCTTGGGGGCCGGCTCCAGCCAACTCGGCGTCATTCACGATCTCTTCTCCGTTGAATTGAACTTTCTGCTCGCTGTCCAGGCCGCAGTTTCTGTGGGCGGGTCGTTCAAACTCAACATCGGTTTGAACATCTACCTCAGGTCTTTTTTTCCTTGATGTTTTTCACCCTTCTTGCTTGTACTGGTGCACAGACCGACTATCCGCGGGTTGAGCAACGTGAGACCAGAGGCAGATCGTGGTCGCTGAGATCGAGTTCTCAGCCCATTCATGCGTCTCGGTGCCTACATGCCTAATGAAATATGGGCCATCGGTAACAAGTTGAGGAAAGCCGGCGAAGTTCTCACCCACCTCATCACTTTCGGCTCCATCTTCATTCCTTCCCGCGGACGTCAAAGTCCCAAGTCCTCTGAGTGGATTGCTCGTGCCATCGATCGTATCTCGCAGAACTTTCCTGGGATCGGTGAAAAGTGGAATGCTAAGTTGTCGGTGGAAATCAGGAAGAGCTTGAATGCCATTTGGGACTTGAACTCACCCTACTACGATGGGCCGACAACCCTCATTGCTCCCAAGGACCGGGTGTGGTATCGAGGTGGTCGTGCCAGCGAAGTTCAACATTGGCGCTGATGACCCGGACGGTTGGGAACATAGGATCTCAATAATGGTTTCTTCTGGTCTTCACAATACAATTTTCACACCTGCAGCACCAAGGGCGAGTCGCCCAGGTCCTGAAGGGCACCTTCGCTGGGTTCCCCCCTAGAGTTATGTTTTCATCTCTATGGGCCAGCCTTCCCGCGTTATTTAGCAACACCCCCCATCGTCACCAGAGTAAGTAAGTCGCTTATTCGTTTAAGGTTTGCGATTTTTCGTTTCGCAAGTCGCATGCAACCCATCGACTACTCGCGGAGCATCAATTATTGCAGGACACGCGCCGCCAAGCACGCATCGCGGACATGAATGCTACACATGAATACGGATCAATTGGGGCATCATACAATAGGGTCGTGCACATGAAGCCGACCAGCCTGTCTTATTCATTTTTTCCCTTCTTAACAGAGACCGTCGAAAAAACCGGTGTGATCAAGCCTACTGGTCGAATAGCCTCGTAGATAGTTCGCCTTCCCCGGGATCGGACTAACTGACCGATGTCGCGCCTTAATATATACCAGGGTAGTTTGCACCACTGCGGATTTCTCTTCTCCGACCACTGTAAAACCGTTGTACCTTTGTTTAAGCTCCGTGACAGTGGCAAAACTTGCCACGAGGAACCTATGCTCCACGAAATGCGCCTCCAGAAGCCAATTTCCTATCCGCAGCTACTATGATCCGTGATATTGATGTGACGGGTGAGACGCCTACGAAACGAAGACCCGGCACAATGAACGCTGCGGGTCAATAGTTAGTAACCAAGGCATGTCTA
>Ga0307515_10003001_pt1 | contig 35841 bp, 46 predicted proteins | sample 17_EM_MG_FD_194513 | JGI IMG/M metagenome (GOLD analysis project Ga0307515, IMG submission 194513) | Populus trichocarpa ectomycorrhiza microbial communities from riparian zone in the Pacific Northwest, United States - 17_EM | ecosystem: Host-associated > Plants > Roots > Unclassified | place... | reverse complement strand
AGCTTCTACTCTTGTTAGATTAAACACATTCACTAATAACGCTACGACATTATACTGAGCACATGATGTCACTCGGTTCATTTTAGAGCACGTGAATCTCGAAAAGCGTGCTACCTCGGAGTAAGATCCTACGTCGGTAAAGACTATTGGAACCTTAACCACTTACTGCGAGACCCATTACATTAGTTTAATGCACGAACGGCATGATGTAGTTGCAGCCTTGAATAAGAAAGAATCCTCCGCCGCCGATAGAAAGCGCGTCGTTTGGCGAAGTTTGATCATTGGGTTTATGCTAATTGGGGCATTTCAGCCAAGGAAGTAAATCTGACGACGGTATCTGACGATTGTTTTGGGGTGGAAGCTACGGTTATCGTGACTTGCGAGCTAGCTAGTCCTAGCTTTTCTTTGCCAAATCTGGTCGTTACAAAAGAAAAAACAGCTAGCTATGAGCATTCGGAGTGCAAATTTTCATCTGCACCTCCTCTGCGCGTGTAAAAGTCCACCACTACTATCGTCATGACTCTGTGTTGTGATGTGTTGTTGTTTCGTCAAAAGAGGGTAACAATGCTATTGTTCGCTTGTAGTTGCGCCCAAAGCGGTTAGTGGTGCTACGTGCTCTATCGTCGTTTTCGCCTGTTTGGATGCCCCAGCACACTCGCCCAGCGTCCAACTCACGGTCCTGCCGCTCACTTGGACAGCTCATCCACTAATAACATCCTTGATATTGACTCTTCCCGTCAAGAAAACTATCTCAACTGTCCTGTCACTCCCGTTAGTACATCCTCGAGCTTCTGCCAGCCAGTTGCCGTGACCAGCCATCCGAAATACCCATCACCAAGAACAAAATCTGCCCTTAGGGACGTTAACTTACTATGGGGAACTGCGGGTCGTCTTGTTCGTCCTGTTGCAAAGGTTCATTTCTCACTGTGTTCCTTCTACCGATCAAGGCGCCCTTTCTGACAACCCTGTAGGTCGTTCTCGGGATGGCGGTCTTTACGAGCCTGTCCTTCAGGAGAGCGAGCGGGAAGCGGTGTCGGATCTTCTTCAGTATCTCGAAAACGCATGTTACATCCGTCGCTACCTTCTACTCGTTTAACCTAGCTAATACCGTTTGCAGCGAGCGGAGGTTGATTTCTTTAGCGGAGAACCCCTTCGGGCCTTGAGTACGCTGGTGTACTCCGATAACGTCGATCTCCAGAGAAGTGCGAGCTTGACATTTGCAGAGATCACCGAACGAGGCGGGTTCCTCCCCATTCTTGCCAAATAATGGGTGCTTTCTAATATCTTGGTGTGTGTAGATGTTCGGGAAGTCGATCGCGACACGCTGGAGCCAATTCTATTTCTTTTGCAAAACTCGGACATAGAGGTACAAAGGGCCGCTAGTGCCGCCCTTGGAAACCTTGCAGTCAACAGTATGTACAATTGGAGAGCTCGAAACATGCTTTGAGGCTGACAAGGATGTAGCCGAGAATAAGGTTGCGATCGTTTTACTTGGAGGATTAGCTCCTTTGATTCGTCAGATGATGTCTCCCAACGTTGAAGTGCAATGCAATGCGGTTGGATGCATCACCAACCTCGCGACTCATGAGGACAACAAGGCAAAGATTGCAAGATCGGGAGCTTTGGGACCATTGACAAGGCTGGCGAAATCGAAGGATATGCGGGTTCAACGTAACGCAACTGGTGCTCTGTTGAACATGACACATTCCGGTATATCAAGTTACAGCATGTTTTAGCTGTCGTGCGGTCACTTACTTGTGTCTAGATGATAACCGCCAACAGTTGGTTAACGCCGGTGCAATCCCCGTCCTCGTTTCTCTTTTGTCCTCTCACGACGTTGATGTGCAGTACTACTGCACTACTGCTCTTAGCAATATCGCAGTAGACGGAAACAACCGGAAGAAACTTGCACAGACCGAACCTAAACTTGTGTTTTCCCTCGTTCACTTGATGGATTCCTCGAGCCCAAAGGTGCAGTGTCAAGCTGCGTTGGCATTGAGAAATTTGGCATCGGATGAGAAATACCAACTTGAGATTGTTCGGGCCAAGGGCCTGCCGCCACTCCTCCGCCTCCTGCAGTCATCCTTCCTGCCTCTCATCTTGTCTGCCGTTGCATGCATCCGTAACATCTCAATACACCCTCTCAACGAATCACCCATCATCGAAGCAGGATTTTTGAGACCGTTGGTGGATTTGCTTGGGTCTACGGATAACGAGGAGATTCAATGCCATGCTATATCTACACTGCGAAATCTCGCCGCAAGTTCAGATAAGAACAAGGAGTTGGTTCTGGAGGCCGGTGCAGTTCAAAAGTGCAAGCAGTTGGTATTGGAGGTGCCTCTAAGCGTTCAGTCGGAGATGACGGCGGCTATTGCAGTGCTGGCATTGAGCGATGAATTGAAGGCGCATCTTTTGAGCCTTGGGGTTTTCGATGTGTTGATTCCTTTGACCGCTTCGGAGAGTATTGAGGTGCAAGGCAACAGTGCTGCTGCACTTGGAAATCTTTCCTCAAAAGGTAAATCTCATATCCTGGTCTTGTGTCGGCAACTAATCGGTAGATGTAGTTGGCGATTACTCCATGTTTGTGCAAGACTGGCGAGAGCCTTCCGGCGGTATTCACGGCTACCTCAAGCGATTCCTTGAAAGCAACGATCCGACATTCCAGCATATTGCAATCTGGACTTTGCTTCAGTTGCTCGAGTCGGATGATGTCAAACTGAAGGCGCTTATCAGCCAGTCCACAGAAATCGTCACGATGATCAAGGATATTGCGAATAAAACGGTAGACTCCGATGACGAAGGGGATGATGGTGAGGCGGAGGTGGTCTTCCTGGCACGGCGGTCGGCGAATTTGCTGGAAGGAAACGAGACTGCTTCTACTGCGATGGGAACTAATAAAGCGCAGTAGATGTGGGGAGTAAGGGGTAGTGGTAGCGGGGATAATAATCCGCGTGGACATCATGAAAGATGATGGGAGCTTGTGAGGTGTCGTGCTCTCTAAATACTCTTTTCCTTTATCTGTCTATTTTTGCATCATGAAGTTTGTTCTATTTGTTTGTTTGTCCATGCTGCCGCTGTTGCTCGAGAGCTATGGTTGCGTTGCGATGCGTTTGCGTTTGTGCGTTGGGTTTTGTAAAGCGATTTGGCAGGTCTTTTTACCATACTTTTTCTTTTCTTTTATGGTACTTCACTTTATGGATCCTACGAGTTTTCTTTTGTCGTCTGGTAGGTAGTGGGAAGCGTGGGAATTCTGAAATTGCAAGAAATTGTTGCTTTTGCGTTACGGATAGCTAGGGGATTTGTATGATGCATGCCTCTGATGAATGATATGAAGCGTGGATATGGATGCGCGCAAACTGGGGATAATAATTTCTGGTACTTTGCTCTATAATGGGGTTGTGAGATTTTAACGTCGATATCTCATGCTGCTGGAATTAGGGGGTGCATATGGAAGTTTTCAATACCATCTGGCGAGATTTTCGCAAGTATTTTTTTCACACTAATGCACATAATTCATTCTCTGCGTGAAATCTTCTGCCGCTGCCCGGAGGTACAGGTCTCCTGATCATGAGTCCAAATGGCCCCGATGAAAGACCCCGCAGCGGGTAGCGGCTATGGATGATTGTTCACCGTTAAAGAGTGCTATGTTAGACTGGATAGGGGGGTTCTATATTCGGAGATCGATACCCTTAGCCCAGGGGACATACATATATGCCCGGCGGACTATAGGGGCGGGCTAGACAACGTGGATTGCAGATCTGGAACTTTCGATTTAAGGCCATATATTCCGACGGTGATGATACCCTTGTGAGCGCCCAAACATTGCGTTCTCCGGGCAACGGAGCTTTGGGGCCTGAACTATCTCAAATTTCGCGTCCGAGGGTTCTCGCTGATTTAGCCAATTAGCAACTGTAGGCCGTGCGGTAAGGTGGGAATTCTCACTTGGACTTGACCGTCTCTGATGATGCAGTTATTGCAACTGCATTGTTGGCCTGTCGGACATTTACTATTTCATTCACCTGCTCTGCAGCTCGAATAACTCGAAACAGTCAATGATTAGTTCCTGCAGGGCGCTATTGTAGCTATTTGGTTAGCGACGCAGGCTGCGGCGTAGGTGCTGTTCGGCGTCTTGGATGGTGGTTGGTTGGTCTTCAGATGAGTATGTATGTTCGGTTCAGAACTCTGTTCCTTTGTGGATCCTTATATGCTGATTGATGTCAATTCCTTGCGTTAGATCCTGCGAGGCTGTTGTTTTGACAGACTGAGCGATTTCAATGCGGGGTATATCGATTGTCTGCACGACACAACAGCTGTCTGCACGAAGCAACACTGGGGGTGCGATGTTTGTTGTGTTGTTGCAATCTTGCATCTCGATACTGACGCGATGTAACATCCGCACCTGCTGCTTTGGGCGTCTAAGGCTGGCTTGACATGGTCCGTGCGGGGATGAACTCCCCATTCCAGAAATTGCGTGCAGGGCCATCCATATTTGGGCGGCTCAAAATGGAAGACTGTTTACACCTCTCGCCAATCAGCCGGGGGCATGCAGGGATTGCAGCGAACTGGCCTCACTCCCACCTTGTTTGTTTTGTTTTTGTGAAGCGAATTTCTCGCTGTTCTTTAAGTCTCCTCTCCCGCCTGAATCACTCACCAACCCGCCCGTCACTCACCTCGATACCAATTGCAACTCGCCACCGTCTCTTCTCATAATTCCTTGTTGACCGCCCTGCTCCACGTGGTTTTTGTTGTATCTTTATGTCGTTGCCCGCTTTCTAATTGCTTTTGACTTTTGCTTTTGGTACGTACAATTGTTGCCATTCCCTGGCTGATGGAACAGCTACTGACCGTCACCGTACAGGTTATCACCGACGGCCATACCGTGAAGTACAATCCTCTCGCTGGCAATGGAGCACCAACCCCGCGTGCGGACGTCTCGTCGGTCCCGTCCCTCGCTGGCGGCTTTCGCCGACAGTGGCTACGAACCTTCCCGTCCGGCAACCTATACCAAGCGGCCTACCCTGCACCACTCCTTCACTCGTAGCACCAATGTCTCAGACGAGCCGGATCGCGCCATGGGGTCGCAATTACTCGCAGACATGTTCACAGATCCCGTCTCCTATCGCGAACCGAAGATCAACACCATGAGACTTAAGCGATCATCGTATCCGTTCACCTACGACGGCGAGGGGAGTAGTGGCACTATCACGGCGAATAGCAGGAGCGGGTCTTCGTTCTACCCGAGGACAAACACGGTCTCGAGGAGCGCGACTATTAGTTCCGCGTGGAGTGGCGTCAGCAATCGGTTGTTTTTGGAGTCTCTCCGCGGCGCGGGGAATGAGCGACAGTCGAACAACTTTACGGATCAGTTTGATAAGTTGGCGAAGAAACATGGAATTCAGCCTTTTCCTCACGACTACAAGGCGGAGCCTACTTCCGTCTCGGTTTCGAGCGCGTCGCGGGAGCAGAGCTCTGGGGAATCTACCCCGACGATGCATGGGAATAAGTTTTGGAATAAGCTGCTCGGGCGCACCCCGTCGACTATCGATGTATCCAAGCAGCATGGCAACATGAAGTTGACTCTGACCAAGCGGCGACACTCGGGCATTAGCGATCTTGCGGCAATTGGAAAGGGAAAGAGGGACTCCTTGAAGGGTATGCATCTAGAGGACATGATTAGACTGGGAGGGGTAGCAATCTTCAACTTGCCACTTGGGCTGGCGCCAGGTGACCTGCTTATACCGACCTGTATACATGCTGCGGCGCAGTTTTTGTTGAATAACAGTAAGCAATAACTGCATGAATATGGTTTGAGTACGATCTGACGTGAAGTCGAAAAGGTCTGAGGACACCGGGAATCTTCAGGGTTTCTGGTAATTTGACCACGGTGTATGCGCTGTACGACTTTTATCAGAAGCAGTTGGAAGAAAACAATAACGAAGCTGTCGTCGCTACAACAGCGCTTGCGAGATTGCCTAGTCATATTCACTATTCCATCCACGATGTTGCACATCTTTTCCGGAAATTATTGCATGGATTGCCTGGTGGACTCCTTGGCTCACCATCAGTGTTTCAGGCTTTGTACAATATTCACCGCTTTGTGTATCCAGATCCTTCTCTCGGCGGCCATATGACAAAGAAGGTCAAGCCGCGGATGATTGCGCTTGCCATATCTTCTGTTAATCTTCACTTTAGAATCGCCTTGATCTGTGCCGTTTTTGGATTGCTCCGAGCTATCACTTTGGCGTCGGAGCAAGAGGTGGAAACCAAAGTGAAGGACCCGCATGAGATGTTTGCACAAATCAAGGAAGACGCGTTAGGAATTGTTTTCGGACCGCTTCTGCTGGGCGACAAATCAGACCACATCCTGACCGAGGATCTGGAGGACCGTGGAGGACTGCTGGTTCTTCCTGAAGTGGATCCGGCTGGCCAGATAACTCCGAAGCGCAGTAAGAGCAAGTCCAAAATAGACATTGGGTACAACAAGAAACAACTCGAGAAGACCAGGCGTGCAGCTATGGTTTGCCAAATGCTTATCGACAATTGGGAAGATATTTGCTATCAAATGAAACGGATTAATACGCTTAGTGCTACAGCACAAGCGTATGATCTTCCCGCACAGTCCGGGGGTGAATTTAGATATGTCTCGGAGCCATCTAAGAAGGAGACAATGCGAGACAATTCCCGACAACAGACGATCAGAAGTCAAAAGAGCACACAGAGAAGCACCGGTACCCAACGGAGCACTCGTCCACCCGAGGAGTCGGTTAAGCACAAGCACCACTCCATCCATGGACATCATATCTCTATGCCCTCGTTCCATGGCCATCACTTCCATGCGCCGCATACACCTGATCTCCCAGACCTGATGAGATTCTCTACCCGTAGTTCCAATGATCAGGACGTGGAAGAGCCGTTTTCGGTTCCCTTGATTACACAGCAGAGGACTGAAATGACGCCAATCGTGGAGATGACACCGGATCGGTCTTTGGCATCCCCAAGTACACAGGAGTCCGAAACTTCTCCGAATTGGAGAATTAGAACTGAGATGACGCCAATCGTGGAGATGACACCAGTTCGATCGTTCATAACCCCTAGTATACAGGAGCCCGAGACTTCTCCGAATTGGAGGATTATCGCCCCAGATGAGATGGAGACGCCAACAACGCCCACCCGACGATATGATATTAACTTTAAGGACCCGGTTATGGACCGGATTTCGTTGGATCATCACTCGATGGATCAGGAGTCGATGCACCGCAGGTCTGTATCATCGAGCTCAAGAGGAAGTTCAAGACTATTTGGACCCAGCTCTTCTCCGCCAATGGAGGTTCTTGCAGAAGCGGCAATTAGGCCTCGACGCGAGCTGGCACCACCATTCGAGGAATCTATGGTCGAGGAATCATCTGTGACTGAAGACGACCCGGAGTCAAGGAACGAATCTATGGAGCCGGAATCCCCAGACCAAAGATCAGCCTTTGGACGACGTGTGATTTCTCGCGTTCCTGAGCTCTCGCCACAATCTGAGGATACACCAGGCCCTGAAGAGGAACCTAACCGCCCCATCACGCCTAAACCTCTTAGCTTCCGAAAGAAGACGACGGGTTCGTTCTCGATCTTTGAAGACGGTGAAGCGGACAAGACCCCAAGAGCTCAACAACTTCCCGTCGACAGCCCGATCCTTACCCTTACCAAACCAAACTCCCGGGGCGAAATCAAGCTCAACCCAAAGGGAACTAGATCCTCCCCTACACGAGCACCTCCGGAGTCTCCAACCCGCCCACAAAGTGTACCACTGCAACCCGCTACCCCGAACCGGCGGCCACGCGCATCCACAATGGAAAGCGACTTCGAAGACCGCTTTCTTTGGGACCTCGAAGGGGAGACCCCGAGTCCCAAGAAACTGAGAGGTAATTCGGCGCTATATGCAGAGATTAGAAGACTTCAGCGGTTGGTGGACGCAAAGAATGAAGAGGCCATGTCGACAAGGAAGGAACTGGAACTGGCAAAGAGTATGGCGAATGCTGGGACGCTGAGTCATCTTGTACGCGAAACGCAGGAGGAGCTGAAGGTGTGGAAGAATCGCGCGGAGTGGGCGGAGAAGCAACTGAGGGAACGGGGAATTATGGGGGGTCGTCTACAGTCTGCGGCACCGATGGTGAAAGGGCATGCACATCGGTATAGTGTTAGTTGAGCGGAGTTTGTTTGAGGTGTATCTTTAAGGCGGGTTTTTGCTTTGGTGTTTTGTCAGTTACTAACTTTTACTTGGGACGCTACCTTTTTTTATTTTGGTTGGAGTGTTTCGTTTTCTTTTGGACGGATTGGATTGGATTGGACTTTGCATACTTTTCTTGGGTGTACTTTTCTTTTTCGTTTCGTTCTTTTTATTTTTTTTCTTGGGCGCTCTTTTGTACCTTTTGATGACCCTTTATGATTCACATTGCGGTAAGGGCGGACTGACGTATTGCAGTCCCTCTAACCGCGAGTTTTTATGAACTTATGATAAGTTTGACTAGAGCTGGGAACCTACACAGCATTTGGTGTTTGTATGGATACGGATTGGATTGTAATTACTGTATTTTTTTTTGGTGAGTTTTGTTTTATAGTTGGCGTCTTTTCTTTCTCTAGGTAATTAGTTTTGTTCTTGGGGGGCGGAGGTTTGTTTTATTGTTGATGGAAAGAGGAGAAGGAAGTAAGGGAAGAGGGAGGAATTAGGAACGGGAAAGAGGAGAAAGGGAGAGAAGAGGTAATGGGAAGGGAGAAGGAACAAAGGGATGGAAAGGAGAAGGGAGGAAAGGATAGGGAACGGAGGAAATGGAGGAAATGGAATCAAGGGAAAGAAGGGGAAGATAGTGTTTATATGGGAGTGAACTTCATATCATATATTGGGAACTTACGTGAGTGAAAAAGATCAACTGGCGGGTGTGGGATCTTTCTTTGCACGCTGCAGATGGTATTTCTGAGGTTGGTGAAGGTGATATGTGATAGACCGCCGTAAAATATAGATGGGCTCACGGGTTTAGGGGAGGTTGGATTAGAGCTTGATGTCGTCTCGTGGTGGATTGCGGCAATTGTGTGTATCGCGAATATGGGTTATAGCCTATCGTTAGGTTTAACAGTACTATCTACTACCCTTACCAACAAACACATACACCTTACCCTAACGAATGCCCGACTTCGATGCTTCTATTACCCTAACATCAACCAATGTCGATAAGATACTACACCAGCTATCGACCCACAGATTCGCAGACCATCACCGTATGAAGCTGCGCTTGGCACGGGCCTATCTGGGTTAATTCCGGAGACCACATTCGGATGAAATGGACACTACGCACTCTAATGGAAGTTTCAACTGACTCTATGATGAAAGGTGCTCCTGTGGAATTCCAGAGATAGGTCGGGAGGAGACAGTTGGCAGGGCATAAGGATGGACGGCCTATAACCGATGCTGTTTTAACCGCTACAGTCTCCGTAGGCCACGATCCGCCAACACCGATCTGCAGCGATAAGATGGTAGGCGTACGATTCCCGATTTGCTGTTCTAGGCCAAGCATTATGTTCTCTCCGACTGATCCAACATTGCCTTCTTTAGGAGGGCGGACGGTGTCTGATATACATCTTTTCAGTCGGCCATCTGTAATTTTCAGTCGGAAGCTTGCGGATATGATGGCACTAGAGTCGATGGAAAAGAGAGTGAAAGGACTTAGAACTATTGATATCACCGTCCCATACCGTAGTCACTAGATTTGACAAGATCAAGCATGGGGTGACGGACGAGGAAGTTCTTGACACGCTGTTTGCACCGTCCCCTGCCTGCTCACGACAGATTGAAACTTCTGGAGCTATACACGCACCGCAAAGACGCCAAACGCGTCAACAACGCGGCTCTTCACAGATTGCCCGAGGAACGGGTTGAGCTGCGTGCGGGGAATACAGGCCAGATTTTTGCCGCCAATGCCTGGAGCTACGGCGCAGATGGCGAAGAGGGTGACTTTGCACGAATGACCGCGGCTGAATGCAGACGCGAGTACTTTTTCAAGAATCTCCAGACCGAGACGCTCCTTCCTCTTAAGAAACAGGCGCAGGTGATGTTGCTCGCGAATATTGACGTTAAGCAGGGGCTATGTAACGGTGCTAGGGGTGTGGTCCAGGATTTTCAGCGGCTCACCAAGAACGAACTTTTGTTGTCGGCTCCGGGATTGGGAAAATCGGCGTTGTCTTGGTTCTTTGAGATAAACAAGAATTCCGATGATCAGCTACTGCTCCCCGTGGTTTACTTTCCTACGCTAAACAGGTCGCTTCTCATTGTGCCGTATACGTGGACGCAAGAGTCGACCATGTGGTACCGACGTCGTAAAAAGCTTACCCGTGTCCATGTGCCGCTTGCGTTGGCTTGTAAGTTAGCCGCCTTCTTAGCCGCATTCTCTAGGTTTGCTGATGCCGACTGAAACAGTTGCTCTAACTATCCATAAGGTCTAGGGTATAACACTGGATCTCGCGGCGATGGATATTTCGAAGTCATTTGAACACGGACAAGCATATGTCGCCCTCACGAGGCGCCACACCCCAGAGGGCCTGCAGTTGCTGGGTGACCGCAAGGGAGCAAGAGAAGCATTGATGAAGGCTATCAAGTGCTGTCCAGTGGTGGACGAGTGCGATAGGAGTTTGGTTTAGGAGGGTATTCAGAGATCGTTTGATCTTGGCGTGGTTGATGACTTCTGGAAATTTAGTCGTGCTTTTGGCTGTTTTTGTGGTTTGTTTGGGTTTTCTTTGTTTCTTTCTTCGTGCTTCTGTCTGCAGATCGTTTCCTAGATGATCTGGACTACTTGTGATGAAGAGCACTAGCGGTTCTGATGACAAAGATATCCAAACGTTTGGCTGCCCAAGTAACTGCTGTTGGAGACTTGATGAGAAATTCTCCCAATTTCATAAACTCACGCCAACTGCCGTAGTATTTTAGGTACCAAAGAGCTCCCATGTTACCATGGGCGAAGACGTCGATGCAACCTTTGCCACTGCTGGAAGTGGCCTCTATTTTCCCCACAAACTATCCACCTCTCTGCTGCCAAGGGCTGAAACTTGTGCCATACTCTAGTCATCAGAGGAAAGTTGGTAGAGATATCCACTGAGGCCTAATGTGATGATATCGATATGACCATCACCACAACAGATAGCTTTCAGATTATTGAGAATGGCTTTGCTGAGTTTCATGAAATTAATCTCCCTAATACCGGAACCGTAGCGCATCGAGTATAAGCACGAGTCCATGCCAGTCGCAAATACCTGGTAATGGTTACTGCTGGCTGAGACTACTGTGGGGTTGTGGGTCCAGAAACCGCTGCAGTTGCCAGCATCGTACCATCCTCCTTCGTAGCAATAGTACTTGAGGGTATGATTATCTCTTACGAAGAAAACGTCAATTATTTCCTAATGGCTTGGAACCGCTGGTAGGCCCACAGCCTTGGCAATTGCAGTGAGTTTGATTGCATTATGCCAGTTGACGCCATCCCAGTTTTTCCAGTAAACATAATGGTTGCTAGAGACTAGGAAGACATCAATGTTGTTGATCTTGCGAGAGATAACAACGGGGTCATGGATCCATAAATGATAATCGTTGAGGCGAATGAGCTCCTCTCATTGACTACCATTTCACCACTGAGTATAGAGCGCAGAATCTGTGCTAATCACAAATACGTTGAGACGGTTGGAACCCGAGGAAGTCATTTTGAATTAACAAGTAAAGAGTTCAAAAGAGTTTATGAGATCACACGTGGCCTGGGAATTCAGGAAATTATAGTGGACACAGTTTTGAGACCAGTATATCAAACCTCTCCCCGCTTGTCATGATCCCCACTTCCCATGATATGCATTTGTTACACCGACCTGACGGTAGGCTTGCAAGGATGCTACATAAAAGAAAACAGCACTTTCACTTTCACTTTCTCTTTCCCGGTCCGTTTGAAGCACAAAATCCTAGTTTGAGGGAAGGTTCCATGGTGTAATTGTATCTCACCTTCGTTTGCAAAACATTGAAAAAGTGGCATATAACAAAAATATTGGTTAATAGATAGTTACGGCATGTTGTGATACAGTTATTGTCGGTTTATGCAGGGTGAACGGGTGCTCGAATACCAAGACTGATCATCAGCCCTATGCTCCAACTTATCGCCCACCTGTGAAAGATGGTCCAGGAGATTACAGATGCTCATGATGTATGCTGGAAAGTTAATCCAACAGACATCCCCGGCCATAACTAGGTGGAGCGGCATGCAGAGCTTGATTAATATGAGTGCAGACCCATCGATCGCGAAAAGCGGTATTCGCTCTGTACACAATCATAATTTAATGTTTGTAATACTAGTCGAGAATATGATCTGTATGTAGCATGTAAAGGATGGTGTGTCTGGTCCCAATCCTATAAGTTGGACATTTTTGGAGGGCTGGTGAACGGGACAGAGGAAAGTCCAAACCTCATTTAGTGAACAGCTCAAACTTTATCTTACGATCAGCCACCTACTTCATTGTCCATGTGCACATTATTTAATGTTTGGAGAAGTAAAATTACTCTGTTACACTATGGAACTGTAAGTGCTATTGACTGCTACAGAGGAGTTGGCAGCTTGTGCGCAAAATTGCAAATGTAGATACTGGTGATCGCTGGTGTCACTGCTGGCAACCTCCGACTTACAGGTCTGGGGCCAGACGCACCATACTCGCCACCTGCAGCCGGCGCCGTAAACCCCGATAACAGTGTGCTTTACGGGGTCCGGGAGTATCACATAGAGTATGTCAGTGCATAACGTCTCACATCGCCATCTCCATCTAAACTTATCGAGGATCATATTCCTCGTACAACACCACAACTGTTCCTCTCTATCTTATTCCCATCCTCCACCTTCTTCCACCTCCTCCCCCACCTTCCACCCTCAACTGCTAACGTCACTTCTCCTGGTTGCTATCAGCAGGAATGTGTGATGATAGATCACACAAGTTTGCAGCCCCTCTTCACTTTTCTCTTCCTTTCAACTTTCTAATGGCAGCTAAATAAAGTTCCCGATTGGGGGAGTGTCACAACCAACTCCTACAAACCCAATGGAGTCAACAGCTAAAACCGAGTGCGGAAGACCTCCGACAACACATCACACCACCTTTTAGTTTTGCCAAGACCGATTTTACCCAATCAATTTTGACATCGTCAGAAAATTTTCGCTTCGGTTTTCAGTTGAACGAACTTCAACCGCTTAGAAGCAAGCAAAGATGAGCCTCTTCGGAGTAGGAAAGCAAATCGTTTCTCTTAAGGAGTCTCTTAGGAAGGCGAAGGAGAATTTGGATAAGAGGATGACCGAGGAGTCAGCTTCCGAGACATCTGTTACTTCTAGTAGTCACATCGGTGACCAAATCGACAAGTACTACGCCGAGTATTTGGACGGAACAGCTACCACTTCCGAGATTGCGAGGGGAGTGAGCGAAGATGAAGAAAAAGACCCACGGGGGAATGAGAGCGAGAGAGGGGCTTTGGTTTTACCCAGAAGTGTTTACAACGATCTGGCGAGATACCATAATCGAGAAGCGAAAGATACCGGCCACGTCAGTCAGGTAGTGTCAACGGTTCACGGCGGAAGCAGCGTGGACGAAGAAGGAAATTTGGTATACAAGCAACCGCGAGTTTATACGATTCCGAGCGATGATTCTCCATTGTCATCACCACCAGCTACGAGCTACGGGGGAAGCAAAATATCCTTCCCATCGAAAACTCAGCAAAGTACACAGTATGGGGAAAGCATCGCTGCTTTCCCGCTGAGTGCTCTTCCTGAAGATCCTTTTGCGACACCAAGGGCAAGCGGTACATCTATTTTGGCTACGAGGTATATTCAGTCGGAGGAAAATATCAGTATGCACGCAGTCAGAGAGGAAAAAGAGGAGGGAATGCCTGAGACCCTGAAAAGGCCCAGCACACCCACCTATGTGAGCGACAGCGAAGATGATGCGATGACCCAGGTCGAGTGGAGACAGGAGGAGGTTTACATGACGCCAACGAAGGTCGGAAAAAAGAGGAATAAGGGAAAGGGAGTGATTGGTGGGGAGAGACCGCAAACGCCCGACCGACCAATCCCAAATGCATTGAAGACACCTAGCAGGAGGGATTTACATGCCGATTGGGCCAAGCCTGCAGAGGAGTTGATGAATGAGAAGGAGACCATTGACTGGGGAACATTTATTGGTGAGTATCTCCAGAATACTAATGGACTGTGCGATTTAATGGTCACAAGAGAAAAATATGATACAGAGTATGCAGAATGGTGTGGAAAGTAGGCAGAACACATGGCTGCAAGACAAAATCATACGGATGCGGGAGTAACTTCTGCAAGAAAAGCGATTGAGAAGGCGGAGAAGGTTCTGTATACCAATCAGGATTATGAACAAGAGAGATGGGATAAACTCGACACCAGGTTGGGTAGTATTGAAAAGAAGGTAGCCTAGTTGGCACCAGTTAACATGGCAAAGACAATTGAAAATGCAATGAAAGATTGCACGGAAAAAATGGTGGATCAGGTAACAGATCAGGTGGTGTCAAAACTTGAGAAGTTGGCTGAAAAAGAGAAGAAAGAAGAAATCTGAAGGGAGAAACAGGTAGAAGTTACCCTGGAGGAAGATGAAGATATGGGAGTTGAATATTTTGAGCTGGGGGCAACTTTTTCGTGAGAGGAAGATGAACTTGTGGGAAGGTTTCAGCGGAAGAAAAAATGGAGGTTGCGGAACAAGATTTGGAACAGTCCAAACATGTGCTGACGATCCCCCCAGGAGAGAAGAAGCAAGAGTTTCCAAGATTCACCCCAAGTGGACAAGTTACAATTGCAAAAAGACCTGTATGTGTAGCACCACAACAAAAGAAGAAAGAGGTGAAAAAACTGGAGGTGCAGGTTGAGGGAGCGCTGAAGGGAGCAAAGGCGGCGGAAGGCAAGAAGCCGGAGGTTAAGAAACTGGAAGTTAAAAAGCCGACTGAAAAGAAGCCGGAAACCAAAACACAGGCAAAGTGGGCAGAGAAGGCAGCAGCACCAGCACCAAAATCTCCAGAACAGCAACAACAGCAACAATGAGGACAAAAACAGGATAGCAGAAAGGGGTTTCAAGTGTTGGAGCAGAAGAAGCAATGAAAGAAGGAGGAGATGAAACCAGTTCCGCATGGATAGAATTCGATGGAGAAGAGGAAAGTTACGTTTAAGAGGGATAATGGACTCCCACTTTCTCAGAAGAAAGATTTGGACATTTCTTTGGAGGTTAATAGAGCTTTGTTTGATGTGATGGTTCCACATTTTGTTCGCATCCAGGAAGTTACAAAGAATACTCATTGATGCCTTTCGACAATTACTACCCCTGGAACAGCTGCTGAGATGTTGATTCAGTACAGCGAAACTGTGATCAAGGCGGCAAGAAATGTGGACACAGGAATTGTGGACATTGAAACAAATGAGCTCTGGGAGAGGGTAAAAATGCATGCATTTAATTTCGATAGGTACCTCGGAAAAACGACCGGAGGAGGACTGGAGAAGTTAAGGAAGGAATTGCAGGCTGAGAATGAGGGAGTTGTGTTGCCCCTTGTGATCAACTGGATTGGAGGACCGAAGGATGTGCAGAAGGAAAAAGGGGATGGAAAGGAAGCATCTTCAGTTGGGTTTGCGGTCACGGGAAGTAAAGCGGCCGAAAAAGTTTTGAGAGCAGGATTGAGAGCAGCAGGAGTGAAGTATGATGAGGAGAAGTGTGTTAACACTGGTCTGGATTCCTGTTGCGGAGTGTGTAGTCGATGGGGACCTATCAACTCGAAGTGTGCAGCCTTGACGATGCCAGTGTGGATGCTGTGTGTGGGGAGACATCTAACCAATGTATATATGTGCAACGTGGTGGGATGCAAAGCGAATGCAGGACAGAATTGTACGCATAATGTGGACAACTGTGTTAACTGTAAGGGAACTTATATTGCAATGGCCAACTGTTGTGTTAAGAAGCAGGAGGCGATTCAGAGAGCAAAAGAGGAAAGGTGAACCTGGAAGGAGAGGGAAGAAGCACGCCGAAATCAAGTGATGGAGGAACAGAAGACCCCCAATCGTACCGAGGAAGATGTGACCTCCACCAAGTAAGCAAAGATGAACATTCAGGAAACAGAGCAACCAGTTGAGGAGCCGAAGGTCCAAGTTGTTTCGACACAGGTGACAGCTGGATCAAGCTCCAGCACAGGGATCCCAGAAACCCCCCTGAAAGAATGGTAAAGTGCATTATGCATAATTGTGGAAGGGGGTATGAGGCGGCGATGATTGCCATGGAAGAAGGAATTGTTTGGGGAGCTGATATCATGATGTTACAAAAACTGGTGATGGAAAAGAAGGGGTATGAGATCAGCCACCCAGGATATAGACTGGTCAGAGGAAGAAGAACCATGACTGGAAGTTGAAAAGATACCCACCGGGAATTTTCTGAAGTGGAGATGGGAGGAGAAGGCGATGTTCAGGTGTTTGATGTTAAATAGCCTTCAGGAAGATACATGAGAGTGGTGAATGGGTATGATCCGTGGATGCAAGAGGAGGGAGTTCAGAGCCAAGGCAGACCAGCACAGACAGCAAGATGGGAAAAGATTATGGGGCCGGAAAAGATCCTCTTGGGAGGAGATTGGAATGCTCATAGCCTCAGATTGGACCTGCAGTGCCCACCAAAAAGAGATCACCATTTCCTCGAAAGACTTATGGATGACTTGGATTTGGTTGAGGTTACTGATGGGCAAGCGACCCATGTGAATGCTCGAAATGGTGAAACTTAGGAATCACTTATCGATTTCCCTATGACGAAAGCCACCATGGCCAACAGATTAGAGACAGCAATAGACTTGGAGACCACTTCGGATCACGTGATCGTGTGTCCCAGATAAGATGTGAGGAAGGGGAGGGATCCAAGGTGTTGAGAAAAGGTATGGGATGGGATATTGATGGACTCAAGCAAGAGGAGGAGAAAGAAAATTATGAAAAAGCACAAAAACAGTGGAAGGAGTTGAGTGTAAAGAGACCTGTGTTGAATGAAGAAAGTAGTGAGGAGAAATCACAAGAGGAAGCTGAGTGGATACAGCAAAGTTTTGTTAACCATGTCAATAGACACAGCAAGAAAGTGAAGGTTTGCGCAAGATCGAAAAGGTGGTGGAAGCAGGAGATCGCGGAATTGAGAAGAATATTGAACCTATGGTAGGCATTTTATGACCTTATCCGATCCTTGGCATTGGTAAATGCCTCAATAGAACATGGTCAATGAGTGGCGGGCAGCTGCCCGCGCGCTAGATAGTAACAAATTTGTTATGACTGACTTCGCCCAGAGACTCTGACCATTCAATACTAAGCTATACTTAGCAGTATGTGTTGGTATTGTATGGCTATCATTTTCTCGTGTGACTGCAAAGAGTATCACTATCCCCGCACATTGTAGAACTCTCGTGAATTAGCTCTTGTTCTTTCAGTATTTTCAATAATGCGTCAGTACTGACCTGTATGGGGCCATCAATGTTTTTCATTCGACACCAATCCAATGTCACTCCCAAGACGTTCAGTACAAACTTTTACTGCCTAGTATGGGTATGTACTAGCTTGTATCTGTATCTGAGCCATGTTCATTTCGCGGAACAGTCCATGGTCTATCACTTGAAATACTCCAACTTGTGTATACCACCTGTTATCGTCCTGTATTCATCCGTACTCATTAGTATCTGATCGTGTGTTGAGTTCATTTCGCACAAGTACAGAGTCTATCACAGAATGTAATTTCATCAGGAAAATGTAAATCGGTCCGGAAGCAACACACAATCCTCCCAGACACTTCTCGTGACCTCACCAGTGCTTCTAAGTACTTCCAGATGCTCCTAGACCCCGCTGGAGCTAAGCAAAGTGCTCTCAGACTCTGCAAGAGCATTCTCAGGTGCTCCTGAAAGCACCTGCAGTGATGGAGGTGCATTCAAGATGCTACAAGATTTGACTTATAGGATAGTCAAATTTTGGAGCTCCTGAGACTGCTGCGCAGATCATCAGGAGACTTTGAGAGCAGCTGAGACCACTGCACAGCACAGCGGGAGACTTGATGCCGTATTGTCACAGCAGTGGTTCTTACATTACCACAAGGCATTTTGTCTTATCATAATTGTCTTTGTTACAGTCACAAGATTTGCTACATAATATTATGGCATGCATTATTTGAGTCTCTCGATATATATACATACGGTTAATCTGGCTGCAGCTGGTAGTCGAGCATAATCGGAGGAGCACCTGGACACGGCCATTGAGAGAAGCATAGGAATCGGGTGAGAAGATATGATACTACCCGGCATTGAGGATCCACGAAATCTCGGACAGAGCAAGTGAGACTAAAAGTTGGGCAAGATAGAGTGTGTATTTTCATTATATGATAAGATGAGATGGAAATGTGATGATGTCTATCTACTCCGGAGTCAGCTGAATATATACTCCCCGTCACTCTGTCCACTGCAGTTACCTCTGTATCTCCATACACCCACCGTCGCTCCTTAAAGATGTACTTGGAGGCCATGATCGAGTGTTTTTGGAGATGCACTTGGAGACTGAGATCGAGTGAACTCAGAGATGCACTCCAAAGCCAGGATTGAGCGAGTTTGGAGATACTCTTGGAGTCTGACATTGTGTGAACTCAGAGATGAACTTGGAAGCCGTAATTGAACGTGTTGGGAGATACTCTTGAAGGCCATGATCGATCAAGATTGGAGGAGTACTTGGAGGCGGTTGATCTGCCGGCGATTGATCTGAAGGCGGTCAATCTGGAGGCAGTCAATCTGCAGGCAGTGAATCTGGAGGCAGTAGATCGGGAGGCATGCGCGATGGAAGCTGAGACTCTATTCATTGGTTAACTTGAAATTGTGGGAATGGAGAGAATTGAGTACAACAAGGACCGCTGAGAGCTGAGAGACTGGCTGGGAGCAGGAGACAGTTGATCTTGGGATGATGCAGTACTCAGTGTATGCTGTAGTCAGTGTTAACTCAGGATCATGGCATGGAGAGATAGAGAAGGATGACATAACTTCGTGTTCTCAGGTAGTGTTAGCAATGGGTCCGGGTGACCCGCCAGCCGTCCGGGTTTGGACTGCAAAAACGGGTCGGTTGGGTTCCAGACCCGTTCAAAAACCTGATCCGCTGACTCTTGGCGGGCCAAACCCTGACCCGTAGCCATCAACCCGCGGGTTTCGCCCGGTTTGGCTCGACCCATCGGTTCCAAGCTCTAGTTCTGTGCTTCGGGTTTCGCATTTATGGTCGCATTCAGATATGCTACAGTTGATCGTGAAACATTGACATTGGTACGTCACGGTTCATTTTCAACGTATTAGCCGCCTTGATGTGCAAAACAAGCATACTCATGCGCCCAACTACATCCTGAAAATGAGCGTCAACAGAGTGTCAACAGAGCATCAACAATATTTGGTCTTGCATCTTTGGTAATATGAGTGGTGCTTGATCAGAAGCATCCATAAAGAAGGATATGGCAGCCTTTATAGGCCGATATGTAAAGGATATTTTAGCCACATCCTCCGGGACAGTAACAACTTATTTCATTTACAGAACTACCACTAAGTATTCTTGAGCCTTTTAGTGTATAATTACAGTCAAAACAATGTATATAGACAATAACCGCCTCATCGCGCTGTGATTAACCATGATGGAAGGCCAACAATCGTTGACACTCTGTTGACGCTCATTTTGAAGATGGGGCAGGAAGCATTTCACATTAACTTTTGCCTATAAAGGCAGCCAATAATCAGTTTATGACAATGTGCAACCTGTCGCCCCCCAGATTACCCATGATACCTGACCAACAATCGTTGACGCTCTGTTGACGCTCATTTTCATGATGGGGCAGGGAGGGTATTGCAATCTATTTTGCCTATAAAGGGAGCCAATAATTCCTTTATGACTGACTACAACCTATCGGAGGTGTGATTTCCCAGAACGCATGACCAAAAATCGTTGACGCTCTGTTGACGCTCATTTTCATGATGGTGCAGGGAGGGTATTGCAATCTGTTTTGCCTATAAAGGCAGCCAATAATGCCTTTATGACTGCCTACAACCTATCGGAGGCGTGATTTCCCAGGACACATGACCAAAAATCGTTGACGCTCTGTTGACGGTCATTTTCATGATGGGGCAGGGAGGGTATTGCAGTGTGTTTTGCCTATAAAGGCAGCCAAAAATTCTTCTATGACTGACTACAACCTATCGGAGGTGTGATTTCCCAGGACGCATGTAAGGCCGTATATCCGTATATAGCCGTGTATGAGAGTATATGGGAAGATACGGTTGCACACGTGGATGTGGTAATATAATAAAGCAGTTGATAGGTAAGATTATCGCTAGAGATCTAAGGCTCGTGGTGAGCCGACTATATACAGCGGGTATCACCCGGCCCTGGATACGTCACGTGCAGCCGTGCCATTACATTATCCCCCTCTTTAGATGCAGACCCCCTGGGCTGCATAAACCCGTACAAGAGTAGGAAAGGCAAGAAAACAATCAAACAAATGTTCAACGTACGCAAATGTACGACCCATAAGTCCCACAACCGATTAGTACCGCTCAGGGCGACCTTTCAGCGGATCTGACGCACAGGGAAACTCCACCTCCACTTGACTTATCTCCGGAGGTGGTAAAAACCCCTACCGACGCCATTTGTACTGGGCCAAGATCCAAAGAAGTAAAGAAGTAAAGAGAATAGAAAGAAGGAACATCCAAAGTAACACCGTCCTCCAATCTCCACTTTCGAATTGTCCGGCATCCGACTATCCAATCTCGCACTCGTAACTCGTACCAAGTGTAGGTCATTGTCGGAATTAGACAGAGTAATCTCGGTGAAATCCCCAATCATATTATGAGCCTCGTCTTGACTCGGCGGCATCGATGGTGGCTTCCGCTCGCTGCTTATTATCATCATCGCCATCGCCATCGCCATTGGCCTTTGCATCGGTATATCTAACTTGTAAGCATTCCAGTAACCGGTCATACTCACCATATGTTCAAGTGCGCTAGCACTCGAGCTCTCGCAATTCCTCGTGAACAACTCCGCAGGCCCAGCCCATCAGTGATCATTGTTGCTGCTTTGGACGCTGCTTCAGTAGTCATTCGCGCTCAGTCAGCACGGATGAAGCGGGCTTGACTTCTCGGCGTGGATTGTAGCTTCGGCTCTCGGTATCTTTGCCGTTGGTGATGGTAAAAATATATGACCTCGTATCTATCTCGTAAGCTTCTCATGAAATGTTCATTCATACCATATATCTTCAGGCGCGTTTGCGCTCTCCCGAGCCCTTGTGCATGGCTTGGTCGGCCAGTCTTGATGTATTTGAGATCATCCCTTGCAGCCAGTGGCTCTCACCCGGTGCCCATCAGTAGTTATATTCATACTCCTTTAGTATCGGCCAAGCAGGCTTATAGGCCTCCAGTATAGTCGTTCAGCATCCGGTTCGGTAAGCTGTTTGGTAAACGTCCCAGTCGCTGCCTTCAGTCGAGGGCTCCCAATAACCCTCTTATTCAATCCCAATTTGGAGTCCTTCGACCGTGATCTTGGTCGCTGCGAAATCTCAGTGATCATCTCTTGGTAGTTGTCTCAACTGTCTCTCATGATGCCATTCGGTAACTGTCTCTTGCAATGCCGTTCGGTAGACTATTTGGTACATTCGGAGATAATTTCGGTCTCAATCGGAACCGCTTCGGTAGACATAAATGCACTCGTTCGGCATAGATCAAACTCGGTTGATCATCTCATCATCTCTCCGGTGCTCTTGCAGTCGCACTGATCATCCTCCAAGTCGGTGCACTTGTAGGTACACTTGACATCCGCCCTGTGCTCGGTGCACTTATCATCTCCAATTGCTGCGTACGCTCGCTGGCTTTCCTCCGGGTACGCTATCCGTTCCTTCTCCAGGTGTGCTCGCTGTCACTTGTCTGGGTATCCACTTCGTCGATCTCTGAGTTCACTTGTCGTTTCATCTGGTTGGCTCTTCTCCACGTGCTTGTTGACTCTGCTAGTGATCTCTTCCAAGGTATGCTCATTGACTAATCACCAGCTGCGATTCTCTGCTGGCAAGTGGGCTTTGGTGCATCCTCGCGGCACTTCCAGTACGGTGATTGCTTGCAGTAGGGGTTGATTTTGATTCCGGTACGGTCATCCCCCTTTTGTACGTCGTAGCTCCGCCGGCGACTAATCCATTACATCTTTTTCGGGTGCCATATCGATTGGTTAGGATTGATTCTGAAGTTGATTTCCAGTAGCAGCTGTGTATCTCGGGATTGTCGAGACTGAATTGGGATCGCCGAGACTTAGTCGGGATCTCATTCGGGATTGTAACTTGGACATGCGGCTTCTTGATTCATCTGTAGGTGTGTTTGCCATCACTTCTCTGGGTGCACATGCCGCTGACAGCCTTCTCTACTGGTGAATGTGTTTCACAGTGCTTCATTCCTGCACTTCCGGTACGGTAATTGTTCGCGGTAGGGGTTGTTGCGATTCCGGCACTGTCATCCTCCTCTTTAAAGATCGTTGCTCCACCAAAGACAATTCTCGTACGGCTTGTGCGGTATCGGCATTGTACCTGTGTGACTCGGGATTGATTCGGGATCGTATTTGGCATTGGAATCGATTGTAACTTCATAGCTAAATATAGGAAAGGAGATTGATTGTCATCCGTCTCCCATGATCCGTCTCCTGAGACCCATCTCCTGGCATCCATCTCCGGTCATCCACCTCTGGTCATCCATCCATATCCAGTCGCAATCCATTTCTGGCCACGATCCATCTCTGGCCGCGATCCATCAGGTCGCGATCCATCTGGCTTCAGCCATTTGTTTCCACCTGGTGCGTTATTGCGCTCGTATGGGCCGCATTCCGTGACTGCTCCTGTAGCTCTGTAAGCCCTCTAAAGGTCATATTTACTAACATCCATAATGTCCATCATCCATTGACTCTTCATCGCAGTCCCATAATCCATCCGGTGACATATCGTCCATCGTAAGAAAATACCCACTCATCGATCCGTCCATATGGCATGGGATCTTTAAGTCCAAATCCAAATCCATGATCCGGCTCTTGAGCACGTGATCTTATTCCACGCAATTGCGTGAATACCACTCGACTCAACTCCGAGAAATTGTAAATCTGCCCAAATGGCAAATTGTAGCCGGGCTCCAAATCAATTGCAATTGACCGATGCGGCGGGAGTGTCTCCGCCTTGGCTTTGCTGAACCTCCACGAAATCTCCGTATATCGCTGGATAAGTCATCCATCGTCTCTAGGCACCATCTTTGTCGTCGTGCTGGCTCCATCTGCAAACGTTGGTTCTCAATTCGTACTAGATACGGAGCGGTATGAAGGAATATCCAGGAGCCCGGATTTAAAACGGTTTGCCACAATAGGGCCAAGCCCCGCCGTCCGGTACTCCCTTCGTGTCTCGGCGAGCCGGCAACGTTTACACAAGTATACCCTTGGGAACCTTTTTCTGGCTGTTGCCGCCGCTGCTCCCTGCTCGCCCGTCCAGTGCCTGGTGCCTATCTCACCACTTGAGATGCTTTCCACGGTCACTCCCAGCAGCCCTATACGAACTCTCACTCTCAGGAAGAACGTCCAAACGACCTGCTCACTGGCCAGTAGATCGTCAATAGCAGTAGCTCCAAGTATTTGTATATATGAAGTACAGCCACCTTCGGAACACGCCTCCTCCCTAGCCGTGATCCAGGTACATTCCCAGGCATACCTGATGGCCTGCCTGGTCCACTGCCACCTCTTCCGCTCACCCTGGGGTTGCAGAGCCAAAAGTCGAATGCTTTGCAAGTCGACGCTAGGATTCCTGGCCTGGTACCAAGGCAACTCCTATCAGTCTCCAGCTCACAGTGTGTCCACCGCGGCTGCCACCATGTGAACGAATAAGCTCATGAGGTGAATCACGTACTTGTCACGCCCGATTAGGACGGTCTGACAACCAAATAATGGCTTTGCCTCACCCAATTGGGACTGTCTGACAAGCAAATAATGTCCATTCCCACGTGGGGATACGACACATCAATTGAATCTCCACGGCTTAAATACATGCTGAATCCGCTGGTCTCCTGAAAGTGCCCAGACGGTCCATCCGGTAACCCCATGGATCCTGAGAATCCCGGCTACAAATAGACATCTCCATTGTATTCCTAAAAACCCTCATCGTATGCCATCATATGGGCACATATCAGTATCCGCTCGTTGGCGATTGATCAGCTTTCGTTGACTTGTTTGACGAAATAGAAGAGAGTTGGTGCAGATGGCTCTCTTTCCTCACAACGATCCGATTCGGTCGTCCGATCAGGTGATAACTGCCAATGGTAATCGTGAATGGTACCTGCTAGCCACTTTAGAACTCTCGGGGTTATTATACTTCCCATTCGGAGCTGCCACACGATCTGTGATCGCTGCTCCACTATCTTGAACTCTGCCCATCTATGGACGAAAGAAATTGGTAATCATAGTTGTATCATTGCATGGCTGTTGACCGTATATAGCCTTGTAAGACTTCCGTAACCGCGTCGGTAAACTCCATCAGTGGCATCGCAAGATGTGAATCGTGCGTATCGCGTAAGTCCACCCTGATCTTCCGTACGTTCACATTGTATGTGTCTGTTTATGCTCTTTGCAGCTTCGATTGCACTTGTCGGATAAGGAACGAAGAAATCTCGGGAAAAGAGCCGGCTTCCGCATTGCCGGTGACGAGACTCTCGTGGACATATGGTATCTGTAATCGTCCCTGTAATCGTCAATTGACTCAATTGGATTGTAACTTATCAAATCTCATTGATGCCGCGATTGATAGCTTTCGAGTTCTCGTATAATGAATTCGTTGTAATTGACCTCGACTGGCTTGGTCGCTGACGCGTCTCCTTGCCGGTTGGCCTGGAATCAACTCGGAATTGTCTCTGCTACTGTGAACCTCAATTGGGTGTACTTATCAAGCCTCTTTGCGTCTGCAATCTGTCGCTGTCCAATCCGGACGATTTCTCGTTCTTAGGTGTCGCGACGCGCCTCGGGCTGATTGGCCTCTGAAATCCGCACAAGATCGTCTCTGCCACCGTTAACTTCAATTCGATAGACGTATCATGACAGTTCGCTGATGCAATCAGTGATCGCAAATGTGGATAATATCTCGCGCATAGATTGCGTGTCGTGATGCATCGGAAAGGGATAATTCATGAAATCCAGTATGCGAAACGTAACTGAAATTAAAGAGCGATAATAGTGTAAGGCCGTATATCCGTATATGGCCGCGTATGAGAGTATATGGGAAGATACGGTTGCACATGTGGATGTGGTAATATAATAGAGTAGTTGATAGGTAAGATTATCGCTAGAGATCTAAGGCTCGTGGCGAGCCAACTATATACAGCGGGTATTACCCGGCCCTGGACACGTGACGTGCAGCCATGCCATTACAATGCATGACCAAAAATTGTTGACGCTCCGTTGACGCTCATTTTGCCATGGCTGTATCCACAATATGCAATCATTTAATTGGGCACAGTCCATCATTCACATTGTTTTGGCTGCATTTCTGGCATTTTTATTTACTTTCTTCTTGATCACTACATTGTTCTTTAATAATACATAGATATATATGATAATAATCTCCAAAATCCCGTGTCTTTCGCTCAATGCTCATCACCAGTTGCAGAATCGCTCAATCTGCTGCTCTTGTCTACAAAATGAATGTTAGCTGCATTACCACACCGCAGAGAGTGTACTAACCTTCATCAGTCAGCATATCTGGATCAAAATCGGTATCGTGCTCGGTAGCCTCATCATCGAAAAATTCCACCCAGGGAAGAGCTGTATGCGAATGCGTATATCCGGCCGGCAAATTGACGATTTGAGAAGGTTGGATTCCCGAAGTGTTACCGGTTGGTGCGGGTGGCGTGCCGGGCAGTGCTGGAGTCGGCTTTGGAGTCTGCTCTCTGCGTCGGTCGGGTGGAGGTGCACCTGTCCCTTTGCGTCTCCAGCGAGTCTGCGGATTCTTTGCGGTGCCATTTTGGCAAGGAGGGCAGCCAGATGTTTGGTTTTGACGAAGCATTGCCGGGTGTCTTTGTATCGCAGCCTTCACCTTTTTATGCCCAAGAAACTCAACACCCCGCTTCTTCTCTTCTTGGACCTCGCCGTGTGGATTCTTGATGAGGTATTTTGTTTCCTCTGTTGCGGCGCGCAAAAAGCCTTCTTTGGCCATTTTGGCCATATTCAACACCAGGCGCATGTTGGACTCTTCCAGCTGTACCCGACCTCCTTGCCTTGCCATAGTTGCAGACATGTTGAAAACCTACAAGATATTAGATGCTGCTTCTAACAATGAAATTCGGCTGTTACCTCTACCATATATGCTTCCGTAGCCTCCTCTAAGGTGATTAAAGCCTGCTTCGTCCACTCACCGGGATGCTTAGCAGGAAATTCATCTGCGAAAATCCCAGAGCTGACAACATCATGATGATTGATTTCGCGGACTGTGCAGACAAATGCCTTGGTCGACCATGGAGGTTTCTCGTTACGGGCGGTGATAAATTCGTTACGCAGCTCTTTACGGACACCCGCTGTACGTTTTATGGTTAATTGACCGCCCATTGCCTCGATATGGATATACTCACATCCAACTGCAATCTGGTTCTTTTTTTGCTGCTTCTGGTCTTGTGGACGATTTTTAAATGGGCATCCTGGGTCATATGTTTGGTGGCTGCATTGGCAGCGTCGCGGTAAACTAACTTGTGTCTGCGCTCTTGTTGTGCGCCAAGAATGTCCGTATTTGATGTAACGCCTGCCAATCGACCGGTATTCGATCCGCTCTCACCTGGCGGAGGTGGTTGTGCATCCATGATGTGCTGGTGTGGAATAGAAGAGGAAGATGATAACGAGAGGAAGTGGGAAGCCTTGAGGACTATATAGTCAGCTTCTTGCCAGAATGAAATAAGTAGCAGCCAACATGATCGTTATGGTCAAGATGAATCCTACTGAGTATGGCTGCAAGTTGCAGGGGTTTCCCACCGGCCCGCAATTTGCAAAAAGTCGGTCTGATATTGTTTGTTTGGTAACAGGGATGAACTGCGGTTTACAACCACCGGAATCGCCTAATCGGTGGATATTATTAGGATGTTGTTCGAGGGGCAGGACGTCTACTGATGTTTGTCTCAAATGATCCCCGGGATATTACATGAAAATGACGCTAACAATCATGTCATGTTGTACGGTTAGCATCACTATTCCTGATGTATTGACAGTCAAGAGGGAGATTTTGGTTTGTTCGAGATGAGTAAACGTACCAACCTTGACATAAAAGACGCAGCTTGCCTCCATATTGTCCATAACTTGCAACATCCAACATCTTGCCCAACAACAAAGTCCACGCAAACTACAATGGTCAATGCTCCGAAAAAGAACTTTTCGCCACTTCCGGTGGGCAGATACAGCAAATCGACACAGCAGTCAACCCAACGACGTAATCATGCAAATGAACCCAAGAGCGGCTTGGAAGCTGAGAGAGTCCGAGAACTTGGGGCATTGCGCAGCTTGAGATCCAAAAAGAAGCTTGTGGCCGAGAAACGTGAAGAAATGCACTTGTTAAGCAATGAAGAGAAAGAGAAATGGATTGAAGATTATGTTGAGAGGGAGACCGCTGGGGCAAGAAAGCGAGTTGAAGACGCCGAGGCAGCGGTTCAACAAGGGCAGGACGACATGATGCATCCTGAAATCGCGCTATTGATGTCGAGAGACCCCGAAAAGACATTTGAGGAGATGCTGGTTGCTATCGGAGAGAGTTTGGGTGATCTTGCAAGTTCCGACGATGGGGAGGATGGGGAAGATGAGGATGAAGAAGAGACTGAGCAGGGCAAGCTGAGCGAAGATGACGAACCAGGCTGGGTGATGGGCACAATCACTAACACGGTACAGCAGCGCATGGAGAGGTTTTGGTAGAAGCAGATGAAGCTCGACAAATTGACTCAACCGGGATGGGAGGATGCAGCCGAATACTTCCGTGAACGAGATAAGCAGTATGGCACATTCGAATTGAGGGTTCCGGCAGTGGTTCAGCCGCAAACAAATGATGACGCTCCCGCACCTCCACCGACAACATTTGGAGAACTTATGGAGAGTCTCAACATTGTCCCCGGAATATCGCAAAGGCCACAAGGGTCCTCTCGACCAGGAAGTAGTCATATCAGGCTAGGTTCGGTGAAGCCGCAGTCAAAATCAAGCATACCAAGCGGTGAGCCAGCTGCGGAGCCTCAATCATCAAGGTTAGTGTTAGCAACGGGTCCGGGTAACCCGTCAGCGGTCCGGGTTTGGACCGCAAAAACGCGTCGGTTCAGTTCCAGAACCGTCCAAAAACTCGACCCGCTGACTGTTGGCGGGCCGAACCCAGACCCGTACCCGTCAACCTGCAGGTTTCGCCGGGTTTGGCGAGTCCCGGCGGTTCCAATCTCCGGTTCTGCGTTTCGGGTTTCATATTTATGGTCGCATTCAGATATGCTGCTGTCAATCGTAAAATATTGACATTGGTACATCACGGTTCATTTTCGACGTATTAGTCGCCTTGATGTGCACAACAAACATACTCACGCGCCCAACCACATCTTGAAAATGAGCGTCAACAGAGCGTCAACACAGCGTCAACAGAGTGTCAACAGAGCGTCTACGATATTTGGTCTTGCAATCTGTTTTGCCTATAAAGGTGGCCAATAAATCCATTATGACTAAATACAACATATCGGAGGTGTGATTTCCCAGGACACATGATCAAAAATCGTTGACGCTCCGTTGACGCTCATTTTCATGATGGGGCAGGGAGGGTATTGCAATCTGTTTTGCCTATAAAGGCAGCCAAAAATACCTCTATGACTGACTACAACCTACCGGAGGTGTGATTTCCCAGGACACATGACCAAAAATCGTTGACGCTCCTTTGACACTCATTTTCATGATGGGGCAGGGAGGGTACCGCAATCTGTTTTGCCTATAAAGGCAGCCAATAATTCCTTTATAACTGACTACAACCTATCGGAGGCGTGATTTCCCAGGACTCATGACCAAAAATCGTCGACGCTCTGTTGACGCTCATTTTCATGATGGTGCAGGGACGGTATTGCAATCTGTTTTGCCTATAAGGCAGCCAATAATTACTTCATGACTGACTAAAACCTATCGGAGGCGTGATTTCGCAGGACGCATGACCAAAAATCATTGACGCTCCATTGACGCTGATTTTCATGATGGGGCAGGGAGGGTATTGCAATCTGTTTTGCCAATAAGAGCGGCCAAAGAATTCCTCTATGACTGACTACAACCTATCGGAGGTGTGATTTCCCAGGACGCATGACCAACAATCGTTGACGCTCTGTTGACGCTCATTATGCCATGGCTGTATCCGCAATATGCAATCATTTAATTTGGCACACTCCATCATTTACATTGTTTTGGCTGCCTTTCTGGCGGTTTTATTAACTTTCTTCTTGATCACTACGTTGTTCTTTAATAATACATAGATATATTGAATAATAATCTCCAAAATCCAGTGTCTTTCGGTCAATGCTCGTCATCAGTTGCAGGATTGCTCAATCCGCTGCTCTTGTCTTCAAAATGATTGTTAGCTGCATTACCACACCACAGATAGTGTACTAACCTTCATCAGTCAGCATAACTTGATCAAAATCGGTATCGTGCTCGGTTTCCTCATCATCGAAAAATTCAGCACAGGGAAGAGCTGTATGCGAATACGTATATCCGGCGGGCAAATTGACAATTTGAGAAGGTTGAACTTCAGAAGTGTCATCGGTTGGGGCGGGTGGCGTGCCGGGCAGTGGCGGAGTCGGCTCTGGAGTCGGCTCTCTGCGTCGGTTGGGTGGAAGTGTACCTGTTCCTTTCCGTCTCCAGCGTGTCTGCGGATTCTTTGCGGTGCCATGTTGGCATGCAAGGCAGCCGGACGTGTGGTTTTGACGAAGCATTGCCGGGTGTCTTTGTATCGCAGCCTTCACCTTTTTGTGTCCAGGAAACTCAACACCCCGTTTCTTTTCTTCTCGGACCTCGGCGCGTGGTGTCTTGAAGAGATATTTCGTTTCCTCGATTGCGGCGCGTGAAAAGACTTCTTTGGCCATTTTGGCCATATTCCAGGCCAGGCGCATGTTGGACTGTTCCAGCTGTACCCGACCTCCTTGCCTTGCCATAGTTGCAGACATGTTGAAAACCTACAAGACATTAGTTGCTGCTTCTAACAATGAAATTCGGCTGTTACCTCTACCATATATGCTTCCGTAGCCTCCTGTGAGGTGATTAATTCCTGCTTCGTCCACTCACGGGGATGCTTATCAGCAAATTCATCTGCGAAAATCCCAGAGCTGACAACATCATGATGATTGATTTCGCGGACTGTGCGGACAAATGCCTTGGTCGACCATGGAGGTTTCCCCTTATGCGCAGCGATATATTCGTTACGTAGCTCTCTACGGACACCCGCTGTACGTTATACAGTTTATTGACCGCCCTTTGCCTCGATATGGATATACTCACATCCCACTGCATGCTGCTTTTTATTTTTCCTGCTTCCAGTCTTGCGGACGATTTTTAAATGTGCATCCAGGGTCATATGTTTGGTGGCTGCATTGGCAGCGTCGCGGTGAACTAACGTGTGTCTGCACTCTTGTTGTGTGCCAAGTATATCCGTATTTGATGTAGCGCCCGCCAATCGGCCAGGATTTGATCCGCTCTCACCTGGTGGAGGTGGTTGTGTATCCATGATGTGCTGGTGTGGAATAGGAGTGGAAGATGATAACGAGAGGAAGTGGGAAGCCCTGAGGACTATATAGTTAGTTTGTTGTCAGAATGAAATAAGTAGCAGCCAACATGATTGTTATGCTTAAGATGAATCCTGCTGAGTATGGCTGCAAGTTGCGGGGGTTTCCCACCGCCCCGCAAGTTGCAAAAAGTCGGTCTGATGTTGTGTGTTTGATAACAGGGATAAACTGTGGTGTACGACCGCCGGAATCGCCTAATCGCTATACATTAATAGGACGTTGTTCGTGGGAAAGGAGGTCTGCTGATGTTTGTCTCAAATAATCCCCGGGATATTACATGACAATGACGTTAACAATCATGTCATGTTGTACAGTTAGCGTCACTATTCCTGATTTATTGACAGTCAAAAGAGAGATTTTGCTTTGTTCAAGATGAGTAAACGTACCAACCTTGACATAAAAGACGCAGCTTGCCTCCATATTGTCCATAACTTGCAACATCCAACATCTCGCCCAACAACAAAGTCCACGCAAACTACAATCGTGAATTCTCCGAAAAAGACCCTTTCGCCACTTCTGGCTGGCAGATACGGCAAATTGACAAAGCGGTCAACCCAACGACGTCATCATGTGAATGAAGGCAAGACCGGCTTGGAAGCAGAGAGAGTCCGAGCCCTGGGGGCATTGCGCAGCTTGAGATCCAAAAAGAAGCTTGCAGCGGAAAAACGACGAGAAACGTACTTCTTAAGCAATGAAGAGAAAGAGAAATGGATTGAGGATTAAGTTGAGAGAGAGACCGCTGGGGCAAGAAAGCGAGTTGAAGACGCAGAGGCAGCGGTTCAACAACAGCAGGACGATATGACGCATGCTGAAATTGCGGGATTGACGCCCAGAGGACCCAAAAAGACATTTGAGGAGATGATGGCTGCTATCGGAGACAGTCTGTATGATCTTGCAAGTTCCGACGATGGGGAGGATTGGGAAGCTGAGGATGAAGAGACAGAGCAGGGCAAGCTGAGCGAAGATGACAAACCCGGCTGGGTGATGGGCACAATCTCCAAAACGGTACAGCAGCGCATGGAGAGCTTCCGGCAGAAGCAGATGAAGCTTGACGAATTGACACAACCATGATGGGAGGATGCAGCCGACTACTTCCGTGAACGAGATAAGAAGTACGGCACAGCCGAATTATGGGTTCCGGTAGTCGCTCAACCTCAAACAGATGATGAAGCTGTGGCACCTCCACCAACAACATTTGGAGAGCTTATGGAGAGGCTTGACATTGTCCCTGGAATATCGCAAATGCCGCAAGGGACTTCTCGACCAGGAAGTAGTCATATTCGGCTAGGTTCGGTCAAATCGCAGTCAAACACAACCATATCCGGTCTTGAGCCCGATGCAGAGGCTGATATGTTACCTTTGCTGAAAGCGAAGCCTGTTGAACCAGTAAGCTTTTACCCCTGCTTATAGCCTCCAGCTAATCACCATATGGATTTCGGATTCAGACGAAGACATGGTGACAGCTCCTGCGTCAGCAGAGGAATTGTTAGGCAAAGTGTGATTATTGACGTCATCTGTTTGTGAAAAGCAATTTGTTTACCACTTTTGCTACCGGTCCGCTTTTTCTTGATTTCAGTGACCAAATTGTGAGACGTGATAATTCGTCTGTGCTTGTGCAAGGGTTGAACGCACCATGTGAAGGTTCTAGAATCCAAATCAGGCTACAAAACGGCTGACACATTTGCTTTGCATCAGCATGTGACTGTTAAGCGACTAAGTAAAAGCAATATTAGTGACGAAATATACTAACAAAATTTGAGTGAGTGATGTCATACATGTCATAGAATGAGCAGTCAGTGCTGAATCCGAATCAGTCTGAACGACGACCGTCATGCTGCATTCATCCATGTATCCAACTGCATAACTCTCCGCACAGACCTCGTTCACATGGTTGAGATATTTGAAATTGCTTATGGTACGTCATGGAAATCGAGGAGAAGGAGCTGGACAAGGAAAGGTGAGGAAGTCGAGCTATATTTACCAAAAACTAGTGAAATGTTCTACATGCCGTAAATTGCCGGCCGAAAGCGCGGGAATGTGATAGGGCCACCTCATTTCTCACTCAGATAGCGTGGATAGCACTGATCAGAAATTGAGAGGTAATAAAACTCCTGGATGCAAACGATAATACATGCAAACGCAATATTGGATTTCAATACTGTGTATATGAATCATTGCGTACAATTATTGGGTCCACAAAGGCTGTTTCAATGTGATTAAAGTGAGCGTCAACAGAGTGTCAACGATTGGCAGTCTTACACATTCGGCAATAAATTGGCAGGATTGTCATATCATTCCAATGTGAACGTATTGGTCGGCGTGAAAGCGAAAAAGGCAAACTATATGCTCGTTGCCACATCCTAAAAATGAGCGTCAACGGAGCGTCAATGGAGTGTTAACAATTTTTGGCATTGCATCATGGAAAATCCAGAGGGCTGCGCGATGATATTAAGCCATAATCGCACTGTCGGCCGCCTTTCGAAACACAACTTGTTGCAACAACATTGCTTCTATGTCCTAAGAATGAGCGTCAACGGAGCGTCAACGATTTTTGGCTTTGCATCATAGAAAATGCAAGGGCTGTGTGGCAACATTAATGCAAAATCGCACTATCGGCCGCCTTTCTAGGTAAAACTTGTTGCGACAACATTGCTTCTATGTCCTAAGGAAGAGCGTCAACGGAGCGTCAACGACTTTTGGCCATGCATCTTGCAAAATCAATTGGCTGAGCAGCGACATTAAGCCATAATCATACTATCGGCCGTCTTTCTTGGTGAAAATTGCTGCGACAACATCGCTACTATGTCCCAAAAATGAGCGTCAAAGGAGCGTCAACGATTTTTGGCTTTCCATCATAGCAAATGCAAGGGCTGCGCTGTGACGTTGAGCCATAATCGAACTATCAGCCGCCTTTCTAGGCGAAAATGATTGAGACAACGTCGCTACTATGTCCTAAAAATGAGCGTCAATGGAGCGTCAACAACTTTTGGCTTTGCATCTTGGAAAATTCAAAACCTGTGCGGCGTGATTAAGCCATAATCAAAATAGCAACCGCCTTTCTAGGCAAAAATGCTTTCAACAACATCTTCACAATGCTCTACAAATGAGCGTCAACAGAGTCTCAACGATTTTAGGCCTTGCATCTTGGAAAATCAACGCCCGGTGCGACATACTTGATTAATAATTGAACAATCGGCTGCCTTACTAGTCAAAACAGCTTGCGACAAGATCGTAACCATGTCCCAAAATGAGCGTCAACGGAGCCTCAACAATTGTTGATCCTGCATCTTGGATAATCTAACGGCAATGGAACGCAGACAACCCACAATGAACTTTTCGGCAGCCTTTAATGGCAAAAATGCTAGTGGTGATATCGCATCCGCCTCCTACAATTGAGCACCCACAGAGCATCAACAATTTTTGTGGAGGCTCAGAACGCTATACATCAATGTACTGCATTGTACTGTTCCTAAATCAGGTTTTACCTGGTCAGTCTTTGCAATCTGTCCTTGTATACAACTTCATAAATATGCATGCAATGTCTTACAGATCTGATTTTTTTGCTTGTAGCTGTAGTCAGTATTTAAGAACCCGCAGTTTGCTATACTATAACGTTACTTTCGGCAGTCTTTCGATTCGGATTACCCAGCATTCTAATTTTTACCACCATGTCGGATTCACAATCTTTGAACACCTCTTTGCTCGAGGTTATGATCTCTGCCAAAAACGAACGTGTCTTTATTCGTGATTTGAGCGACCGTACTTTGGAAATCATCTTCGATGCGTGGTGGGCTCCCATGAATATAGGATCGAAGCTGCCTATTGCCTGGAATAATTCTAGACATGCGCCTTCGTGGCGATTCTATTTACATTGTGGAATGGCGGAGAACGGCAGCCCTGGCATCATATGTATCGTTTGTCATCAAGTTCTTCACCATCCATCAGAACATGGGACCAGCTCAATGGGGAAACACTGGCTGGCAAAAGCTCACATCGCAAAGTTGAACGAATTAACAGAGTCAGAGGTTATTGAATTGACTAGTTCGACGGTCGATGAAACAGCTTTGGCCATCCTGAGGCGGCAAGGAAGTCAAGGAATCTCAATAGTAAGTTTGCTGAGTCAAGTCATATTCGACATCCAGGTAGTTCCATATTGACTGGAATGACAGACAAAACGTTCCAAACTGGCAGCTAAGGACTTTGAAACTTCTGAATTTCACCAAGACACGTGGAATCGATACCTCATGTTGGGATTTGTTTCGGCATATATTCCATGGAATGCGATATCAAATCTTGAGTGACGACGGTCATATATGGCATTACACAATGACCTAGTGCTGCCGTCTGCTACAACCCTTAGTAACATTTGGCGGAGGGAATATCCACTTACTGTGGATGCAATTAAGAGGCAATTGCGGTTGCGAAATAAAGTTAGTTTAGCTTTGGACGGATGGACATCAACAAACAAATTGGCTATAACGTCGGTCATTGCTTACTATATGGATCGAAATTGGGCATTGCGTGAAGTTCAACTTGATTTTGATGAGGTTGATTGCATGTTCTGTTCCCGTTTCGAAAGCTAATTCAGGATGATAGGTCAAGAGCCAACATACTGGAACAAGGCTAGCCATTCATTTGAAGGCCATGCTGGATCGTTTTGAGCTTACTGACGGCCGTTTGCTTGGTATTGCAACTGATAATGCTTCCCCAAACTACTCGATGACATGCGAGCTGCAATCAACATTTGAGGCCTCTGGAATCGAGTGGCCGGCGTTGAGGAACCACATACCATGCATGGCGCACATCATACAACTCGCTTTAGGTGCAGTCATGAGCAGTCTTGGTGTAAAAGGCCGCACCAAGTCTTGGGAAGCCCATGAGCGCGATCAGCAATTTGGAGAGAATGAAAGCATAGACATTGGGAAGAGTCAAAGACTTCGAAAAGAGGGCAA
>Ga0307515_10003000_pt1 | contig 35850 bp, 33 predicted proteins | sample 17_EM_MG_FD_194513 | JGI IMG/M metagenome (GOLD analysis project Ga0307515, IMG submission 194513) | Populus trichocarpa ectomycorrhiza microbial communities from riparian zone in the Pacific Northwest, United States - 17_EM | ecosystem: Host-associated > Plants > Roots > Unclassified | place... | reverse complement strand
GCCGGCAGGAATGCCCTCCTATGGTCTGATACTCTCCTGAAAAACGGCTTCAGCATAACTGCAGCCCCTGCGAAGAGTGTAACACACGTGTCGTTCTGATGATGCGTATACGTCACCACAAAGTAAATGAGGTACGTATGCAACGCGACCCGTCGCCTGGGCGACGGGCAGCGTGTAATCCTCCGTCAGAGCGTACGAGGTTCCGTCAGAGCCGTCAGAGCCGTCCGGAACACCCGGGTGTTTCAGATGGAAATTAGGGTCGTTGCTGATGTGCTGTTTCTACATTCACAGGTTCCAGTGTTGGAATGGCCTCAACACTTCCATGACATGCTTGACAATGGTCCATTCATCCTGTGTTGTGAAGAGTGGCTTGTACTCACTGTATTTTGGATTCTTGAGCCTCTAGCAGGTGAATTCTTGTAATCGGTATGCTTGCTCATGCAACTGCAGTATCAAATTCCTTTCTATTTACACTTCCATAATAGCTAGGTCGGCGATTCGTGCTTTGTGTTTTGACAGTCAATGGACTCGTTTCGATGCGCCGGTGTCAGCGCAATCGATTCCACGACGATTTGCTGCTATATGACGGTCAGTTTCAGGACTTTCAAAATTTCTCGAAATACATGCTTTCTCAACTATCTTTGCTAAACCTGGTGTCGTGGCCAACACCTTGTTGATTGTAGCATTGCCCTCTTTTTGAAGTCGTTGAGTATTCCCAATGTCTGTACTTTCATTCTGTCCAAAATGCTGATAGTGCATGTGGGCTTCCCAAGGCCTGGTGTGGTGTTGTACACCAAGACAACTCATGAACGCATCATAAGCAAGCTGAATGTTGTGCGCCAAGCGTGGTATGTGGTTCATCAATGCAGGCCAGTCGATTGCGGTGGCAACAAACATTGATTGTAGTTGCCAAGTCATTGAGTAATTGGAGGAGGTGTTATGAGTTGTAATTCCATGTAAACGGCCTTTGCTAAGCTCAAAATGATTAACAACTTCCTTCAAATGTATGGCTAGCTTTGCTCCTGTATGTTGACCCTTGACCTATTATCCTTAATTAGCTTTCGAAATAGGAAAACAACAGGCTATCAACCTCATTGAAATCGAGTTGTTCTACTTGCAATGCCCAATTGTGATCCATATATTCAACACTGACCAACGTTATTGCTAATTTGTTTGTTCATGTCCCCCCATCTGAAGCTAGACTCAGTTCATTTCTTGATGGCAATTGCTACATAATTGCTTCCACTGTCAGTGAGTATTCCCTCCGGCAAATATTGCTGAGGGTGCTGGCAGATGGTATCACCAGCTGGCCTTGTAATGCATGATATGTCCGTCGTAGCCCTAGGTTTGATATAGCATTCCATGGAATATCAGCCGAACCACACACTAACATGAGGTCATGATACCAGGTGTGTTGGTGGAACCTGGCAGTTACAATGTCCTTAGATCCCCGTTTGGAGCGTTGTGTTTGTCATCTCAGTTGTTATAGATATGATCAAAATGTCAAATATGTATTTCCGTTGCAATCTTTCTATTGTAATTCCTCAAATTGATTGTCTCATCTGTATGGCGAAAGCTATTTCATCGACCGTTGCACTACTCAACTCAGTCAATTTCAACTCTGTTAATACATTCAATGTTGCATTGTGCGCTTTTGCCAGCAAGTGTTTCCCCATTGAGCAGGTTCCATGTTCTGAAGAATGGCTAAGAACTTTTTGACAAATGATACACATGATGCCAGGGATGCCAGTCTCCTCCATTGCGCAATGCAAATAGAAATGCCATGAAGTGGCATGTCTAAAATTATTCTAAGCAAAAAAATGCTTTGAGCCCACATTCATAGAAGCCGACCAAGTATCAAATATGATGACTATAGTAAGGTTGCTCAAATCACGAATAAAGACACATTCAATTTTTGGAAGTTATCATAACCTCTACCAATGTGGTATTCAAAGATTTTGAATCCAACAAGGGGGTAGGAATTTGAATGCTGCATAGTTCGACTTGAGAGACTGTCAAAAGTTACGCTGTTGTTATGAACAATGCTGGTTATAGAATAATGACTCTAGAGCTATGAGAAAGAAAAATGTAAGACCTGTGAGACATTGCATGCATAGTTGTGAAGTTGTATACAAGGATATATTCAAGAGACTGACCATTGAAAACTCAATTCAGGAATGATGCAATTCAGTTCGTTGCTGTGTAGTTCACTGAGCCCCTACAAAAACTGTTGCTGCACAGTTGACACTTATTCGTAGGAGGCCGTAGCAATATTGTCACTAGTATTGTTGCCCACAAATGCGGCCAATACTTTGATTCTGAGTTAATGCAGTTGCATAGCCCTTTGATTTCCCAAGATGGAAGACCAAAATTGTTGACATTCTGTTGATACTCATTCTCAGGAGGTGATAGCGATATTGTCAGTAACATTTTCACCCATATAGGTGGCCAATACTATGATTATGGGTTAATGTCATTACACATCACTTGGATAATCTGATGTGCAACACCAGAAATCTTTGACGCTCTGTTGATGCTCATTCTTAGCAGGTAGTAGCGATGTTGCTGCTAGCAGTTTTACCTAGAAATACCGCCAATACTGTTATTATGGGATAATGTCGTTGCACAGCCCTTAGATTATCCAAGATGAAAGACCGAAAATCATTGACGCTCTGTTGACGCTCATTTCTAGGATGGGGCGACTGGTGTTTTCGTTTCCGTTTAACCTTTGAAGATAACCGATACTTTCACTTTGGAATGATGTGCCTATGCAGCCCATTGATTGCCAAAAGTGTAAGACTAAAAATGGTTGACTCTCCATTGACTCAGACCTTAAACACATCCTAACAGTCATTTTATGCTGCATAATTGTATGCAAGAATTCTTATAGTTAATATTGACAGCCATTATATCGTTCCTATGAATACTCACTTGCATCCAAACGCTTCATGGCCTCTCACTTTCTGATCCACCACTACACACAGCATCTGAGCAATGGATGAAGTCGCTCTATGCCATTCCATCGCTTTCGGCCGGCACTGTATGGCATGTAGATCAATCCACTAGTTTTTGGTTGATATAGCCCAACTTCCTCACCTTTCCTCATCCAGCTTCAACGTCTAGATTTCCATGACCTACCATAATCAATTTTCAAAATCTCAACCATGTGCACCAGGTCTGAGCGGAGAGGTATGCAGTTGGGTGCATGGATGAATGCAGCGTCACGGTTATGGTTGTCCATTGACCCCTCCTTCTATGACTCGTATGACATTGCTGACTTAAATTGTGCAAATAAATGTTGTCCCCAATTCCGTTTTTACTTGCTCACATAACAATAGCAAGGAAGACATTATCAGGTCAGTTGGACGTCTAACAACCGGATTTAGAGTGTGAAACCTTCACATGGCACGTACAGTCCCTTCCACATGCACAGACGAATCATCATGACACATAATTTGGTCGCTGAATTCAACCAAAAGCTGACACATAGCAAAATTGGTACGCAAAATGCTTTTGAAACGGATTCATTGCCAAAAATGGCAATGTGGGTATCAATTGCTCCAGCATTGCATGAGGCATCACGATTGATTTTGTCCGTATCCAATTTCTATATGGCAATTAGCTACGGAGGCAGTATGAAGGGGTAAAAGCTTGCGGATTGAACAGGCTTTGTTGTCTTCATTGGTGATGAATCACGCGACACCACATCGGGCGGGAGAGATGCGATGGATTAGTGCGACTGTGATATTCTGGAACCGCGTGTCGTATAAGTATTTCCTGGTTGAGAGGTTGCTTGCGGCATTTGAGATATTCAGAGGATGATATCAAGAGTCTCCATAACCTCTCCAAACATTGTTCGTGCAGGTGTTGTTGCCACATCTTCAGTTGGCATCATGACAAATGCCAGAACCTTCTCTTCGGCCGTTCGGGACTTTGTATCTCATTCACAGAAGTTGTCGGCAGCGTCCCCCAATCACAGTTGTATCAATTCATCAAGCTTCATCTGCTTTTGCCGAACACTCTCCATGGGCTGCTTTACATTGTTGGACATTGTGCCCATCACCCAGCCAGGTTCGTCATCTTCGCTCTGCTTGCCCAACTCTGGACTTTCTTCATCCTAATTCTGATCTTCCCCATCCTTCTCAGTGTCACATGTTGGAAGATCGCTCAGACTGTCTCTGATAGCATTGAACATGTCCTTAAATGTGTTTTTTGTACTATCTGCTTGTTAATCCCACATTTTCAGCATTTCTCATATCTCCCTGCTCTGGCTTAATCGCTGTCTCTGGATGTTCAACTCGCTGTTATGCCACAGCTGTTTGACTCTTGACATCATCCTCGATCCATTTCTCTTTCTCTTCATTGCTGACAAAGTGCGTTTCTCGGCTTTCTTTGTCTGCAAGCATCTCTTCAGATTGCTGGCTGTGTTATCCTCCTCGGGCTCGGACCCATTCCGCTTGCAAGCCGCTCTCGCTGTTATTCACATGATGATGTCATGGTGTGGACCGCTTTGTCGACATGTCACATTTGCCTGGTGGAAGTGGTGCAAGGTTCTTTCTTGGAGCATTGACCATTGTATTTTGTGTTGACCTTATTGTTGGGCGAGATAGCGGATGTTGCTAGATATGGACCATATGGAGGCGAGATGCATCTTTTGTGTCAAGGTTGGTACGTTTGATCACCTTCAAAAAAGCAACATCTGTGTTTTGACCGTCACTCAATTGGGAATAATAATGCCTACTGTACAACATGACTTGAGTTTTAGTGTCTGTTTCAGATAAGATCCGACAAATTTCTTGAGACAATAATCACCTGACATCCATTCGGTCGAAGAATTTGCTGTTTATATCTGGCGAACCTGAGGTTTCAGCTGTAGTACACATCCATTTATCCCTGTAAACATATGAACAGCGTTGGACCGACTTACTGCAAATCACTGGATGGTTGGAAACCCCTGCAATCTGCAACTATACACAGTAAGATTCATCTGGAGTAGAAAGTGCAAGTTGGCTGTTACTCATTCTATTTTGACTTGAAGATAACTATACAGTCCTCAGGACTTCCCACTTCTTATCGTTATGATCTTCCTCCGCATTCCCATACCAGCGATTCATGGCTACGCAAACACCTCAGCAAGCTGGGAGCGGATCAAAGTCGAGCCGACCGATCAGCAGTTCCCCCAACACACCACTCAGTAGGACACTGCAACAACCCAGACACCAGTGAGTCCACAAGGATGCTGCCAATGCAGCCATCGAAAATATCACCCATGATGCACATTCCCAAATCAACTTTATACCTCAAAGCAGCAAGAAGAACAAGCAGCATGCAATAGGATGTGAGTTAATGGATATCAAGGTAGAGGGCCATCAAGCAGCCATATAATGTACAGCTGCTATAACTAGAGAGCTACATAACCAATGTATTGCTGCCAGTAATAGGAAACCTCCATTGTCGACCAAGGCATATGTCCACATAGCCCATGTAATCGAACATCAGGATGTTGTTAGCTGTGGGATGTTCGTGTACAAATTTCGTCATAAGCATCCCCAAGAGTGGATAAAACAGCATTTAAACACCTTAGATGAGGCTACAGAAGCGTATATGGTAGAGGTAATAGCCGATTCTCATTTCTAGAAGCAGCAACTCATTTCATGTAGGTTTTCAACATGTCTGCTACTGTGGCAAGGCAAGGAGGTCAGGTACAGCTAGAACTGTCTGGCATGCGCCTTGCTTGGAATATGGCCAGAATGGCCAAAAGAGGGTGTTCGAGCGCCGCGATAGAGGAAACGCAATACATGATCATGAGACCTTGTGCCGAAGTCTGAGAAGAGAGGATGCAGGGATTTGAGTTCCCTGGGCATAGACAGGTGAATGATGCGATAAGAGACACCCAGCTACGGTTCGTGGAAATCAAACGGACAGCTGCATTCCCTCCCAACATAGCACAGCAATGAATCTGCTGACATGCTGGAGGTGTAAACGCATGGGTGCACCTCCACCAGACTGACACAGACAGCCGACACCCGAACTAATGCCACATCCACCCAGATTGCCACCTGTGCCAGCGGGTGAAAATCGGAGAGCTCTAGATTCCCAAATCGACAGTGTGCCACTCGGATATGCCTCTATTCATGCTCCTTTTCCCAATGCCCAATCTTTCTATCTTGATGTATATGCCCAGGACAGCAAGCATGATAAAAATTTTGTTGCAGATGTGCTGACTGATGAAGGAACATCCACTGGTTAGCACACCATCTGGTGTGTGGTAATGGAGCTAACATCCATTGTGCAGACAAGAGCAGCCTATTAAGCGAACCTGCAAATGGAACCGAGCATTGATCGAAAGGAATGGGATTTTTGAGTGGATTATTATCTACAATTACGTAACATATTAATGTATATTTTAAAGAATCTATTTATATGTATTATTAAAGAACAATGTAATGATAAAGGAGAAAGTACATGAAGACGATAGAAAGGCTGCCATAACACCATGAATGATATTCAATACCAGATAAAAAGATTGCATATTGCAGATATGCCCGTCGCAAAATAAGCGTCAACAGAGTGTCAAAGATTTTAGGTCTTGTTAGTCAGCTAATTAAAAAGTGATTTGGTTGTTGTTATACACAACCAAAGTATTGGCTGCCTCCATAGGCAATTAACCAAACGACAAGATCCCTGCCCCAGATTGAAAATGTGCGTTAACGGAGACTCAATGATTTCTGGTATTGCATCTTTGCTAATCTAAGTGGCGCTTGATCGCAGACATCTGTAAACAAGGAGTTGGCAGCCTGTATAGGCATCTAAGCAAGAGAAATTCCCGCAACAGCCTCCTGGACAGTAACCACTCATTTCACTCACACAGCTGCAACTATGGGCTCATGCACGTTTTAGCCTACAAAAACGAACAAAAGTTCATATATCGACGATAACAGCCACATCGCGCTTTGATTAACCATGATGCAAGTGCAAAAATCATTGATCCTCCATTGACATTCAATTTCAAGATGGGGCAGGGAGCGTGTAGCTTTCTCCTTTGCCTATAAAGGCTGCCAATACTTTGATTATGTATAACCACTACCAAATCACTTCTTAACTACCGGACTCACAAGACCAACAATCGTTGACGGTCCATTGAAGCTCATTCATAGGAGCTAGTTGTGATGTTGTGGCTACTGTTTTCGCCCATGAAAGCGGCCACTACATTGATTACGCATCACAGCAACCAAGTCTCTGATTAATTACCTGATTTCCTAGACCAAAATTTATTGACGCTCCATTGATGCTCATCTTCAGAAAGGCGAAAGCAGTGTGTTGCTTTCTCTTCTGTGTATAAACGCGGCCAATGCCTCATTTATGAATGGCTGCAACCAATCACCACTCAGATTACCTAAGATGCTGCACCAAAACTGACCGAGCCTCAGTTGACATTCATTGTCACGATGGGGTAGGGAGCGTGTCTCTCCTTCTTTCGATTCTCAAGGAGCACAATCATTCAAAAGAAGACACCGACATACCAAAGTCAACATTGTGCGATTGACAGTAGAAATTCTAAATGGGACCATAACTGGAGAGACCCAAAACCCAGTACCGGAGATTGGAACCAACAGGTCCAGGCAATCCTGGCAGGACCTGCGGGTTGGTGGGCACCAGTACGGGTTTGGCGCTACAAGAGGAAGCAGGGCCGGTTTTTGGACGGATCTTGGACCAAATAAAACCATTTATGCCGTTCACCCCTGGCTCACTTGCAGGGTGCCCTGACTCGTTTCTATCATTAGTACTATACAGGCCACCGCGGTTCGGACCTGAGCAACAAGAATAGGGTGTCTGTCCAGCAGTTTTCACTCCTCTGTCAGCGTCAACAGGCCAGTGTCCAAGCTGCAAAAGTTGTTAGTACCATCATTGTCAATTCTACAATTTACAATGATGATAGCCTGCGCCTTATGCTATATTATAATGCCCGGTGCCTTATGTACTACCATCACTACCATAACCTTGTCCATCTCCCCTACAGGTGTCAGCACAGGCTGTTTGAGTTCAAATTACCTGTCAGCAACAGACAGTATCCGAACCTCAGTGGCCAGTACAGTATTCGATTCTGGGATGTGTTAACCGTATTCGGCAAATGGTGATTATTTGTGTTTGGAAGAATCAGGATGAAACTTCAGGGGGTGCAGAATCGTTGGATTTGATCCTCCTGGATACCTATTTCACAGCAAGCAAACTCAGATTACCATATCACTTTCACAGCTGCGTCACACCTTGCCAAATCTGGGGGAGAGGAAAAACAAAGTCACCTGGTGATGAGGTTTATACGTAAAGAAGAATATATATTATTACCCGTACAATACTGATGTACATATTCTGCTGAAAATTGTTAGCTGAGATGATAAAATTTCATTTGTTATCAACTGCAAACAACTTTGGATTACTTTAACAAGTGCTATGGCGATCACCAATATTGGCTTTTGTCATAGTGGTATTGTTATTAATACCTTTGCATTGGACCTCCAAGCAGCTGATAGTGTAGGTTGATCATCCTAGTAGAATCAATAGGTGAGATTCCTAGCTAACCGTATACTCAGTAAATATTTATTGAGAGCTGAATGAGATATAAGATATTGGCTCCAGAAATGATCCTTGGCTGGTGGGTGCATCCTGAGAAGTACAACCACATTTCCACAGGCAACTTAATAGTCAGCAATCTCAGTCACTTTACAACTCACATGGCTTCTATCGCATGAAGTTTCAAGTTATAACTGAAAAACTCAACTAATATTAAGAGTCACTCCGATCATGCCTGATATATCGAAATGATCCCCATTAGGGAGAGTACAGTGCATTGTGATTTGAGGTACTCCAAACTTACTTTTCTGTTACAGTTCAATGTTTCGGAAGTTGTTAAGTACAACACTAGAATCTCCTCAAGGGCATGTAGGTATCTGTAAAATGCTACAAAATCAAACGGTTCGGATGTGCAAATGTTGGAGCTATTGGAACAATTGAATTTCTTCCGGACACTTTCCCAGTATACCTTGAAACTGTAGCCATACTCTCTCGAAGTGATTAATATAATGTCTGGCTCAATTGGTACAATTCACTCATCTTTCTTAATTCTGCACATCTTGATTCAGGCATTCTAATTAATACACAGTTCAGCATATATCAAAATCCACATGATTATTTTCAAGCCATACACAATTGATTCTATGTTATACAGTACTCTCTCATACCAAAAGTGCCAGTGAAACAATTGCTCCAACAGGTACAATCAGCATCCTATGAGTCTGTTGGACAACCCAGATGAACCCATCAACACAACCAGCCCAATCATTTGAATCATTGTACTTTGTTGCGATCACCACCAAATATGTTTCAAGATTGTGTATATAATACACATCGCTGAGTCTTTTTGTACCTTTGAGTAATGATTGATATCATTTTTCTGACTGGGTGGAACTTTTGCTATTGTAGGATCTGATCTGGGGGAGTCCAGCCAAAGTATAATACAGGAAATGAAGAAACTTGGCCTGGGAAGGTGTTATTGAGGTCATTGTCTTATCTTGTTATATAATGGATCCATGTGGTATGCAATTCAGGCCTGATTCCTTGGTTCGCGTTGATATTTACCAAATTCACTCAAGTTCCAGATGTTTGATACAAGTCGGGATGTGAAATTGTTAAGGGTTGTAGGACAGTCTATTCTGAAATTTGATAAATATGCAGTGTATTGGTCTGCTCTGATCATATCTGCACACTCGTGCACTAACTTTGGGTTGACAGTCCTCTTCACAATGTGTACGGAATAGCTGTACACATTTGAGAATACTGAGAATCTAATGATCCATCTCTGAGTCAGGTTAATATGATACTTCAACACATGTCACAGACATGCATTTATCTCAAATGATGTACCTGTTGTAATGTATGGTGGAATGATGTCTCTTCTTGCCGATGATAGAGATATAAAGGATAGGCTCTGTGTGAAATGTTTTGCCATATATCGAAACTGGACAGTAGGTTGAAATCTTTTGCAAAGTCCATATCTTATCAGCTTTGAAGGGCAAGACCTGATAGTATCTCATCTATGTAGGCAAAACTAGTATTCCGGTCATTATGCTTGAGTATGTATGAAAACAATTGACTTTCTTGGTAGATTCATATACCTCTTTCATATTGCCAATATAAAGCTTTTTGGAATTATCAGGGGTAAAATTGTCACCAGAACCCATTCCCTGAATTGACTCTGAAATATGGTTCACAAGCTGCATTACTGCATAATGAAAATGTTTTTGGCACTGTTCAATGGTTTTGCAGAGCTTCCAGACACTAAATGCCTCTGACCCTGCCTTAAACATAATTGAGTGGATGGAGAATTCCTTCTTGCACTGGATATGCATATTCAGTATGATACCATACATTACTCTCTGAGGTTGATTTACTATGCAGTCAGAATCCCCAAAGCTCACGGTAATGCCTTCAGTTTGACCTTTTGAGGTATTAATCTGGAATCCCACACACATGTCGGGAGTCTGGTCTACTGCCTTATAACCCTGGTCTTTCGCAGCAGGTTCCATCTGAGCATGTCTTGTAGCAAATATGCATTTGGGACTGGTTGCCTTAGTTCCGACTTCCTGCAATAGTGGTTGCTCATCATGTTGTAATAGTCAATCAACAAGCTTGTGTATAACTGGTGTTATGTGAGTGATTTCCCCCTCCAATTTCACTTTTGTGTTCTGTTAGTCAGTATTTGACAATTTGGTTGCCTCTTGTCAGGCTCTACCCAGGCGCACTTGAAGTTGGCGTTATATTGTTGTAGTAACCTTCTCAGCCCCACACACAATGACCTGTATTGCAGGACAAATTGTATGAATCTTTTGTTCTCTTAACTGATGGGATTCTCTTGCCAACAGTTCATCAACTTTGACCTATGCAGACTTCAACAGTTTTTGTTCCTGATATACTCTCTCATTCTGGCAGAATTGCTTTAGTGTAGAATATAATTCTTTGAGGGATAGATCAGAGTGAGTTGGTTGGCTAACTAGTAGAGAGAATTCACATTGGGTGTGGACTACTCCCATTATCATTTCATCAGAGGGTGTTTCTGCTGCACTTTCCCTGTCATCATTGGAGTTGATAAGAATAGAAGTGTAATTTACTGCCTGTAGTCTGATTATGCCCCAAATCTCTATTCCCTGCGAGGACTCGCTTTTGAATAAATTGAATGGTTCAGAGAAAAGCTGCAGGCCAAAATAGCACATTTCCAAAGTCAATTGATTATCTAATTGATCCTTGACATTTCTCACTGTCAGATATTTTAGCATCCAGTGACATAAATTCTTAATTAATGCCAGGAGTAGATAATGCAATTCATCAAGCTGCCAAAACTGATAGACATTGCAGACAGTGCATTGCCAGAACTGGTTGCAGATTGGGTGAACACCTAGAGTATACAGTACATCAATAATAGTATCCTGCGGAAGCAAGGAGTCACAATGCTGAGCTCTTGTGTTATCAAGAGGTTGAAATGTTGAATGCCCAATTGGTGCACTGTAACAATCTCACAAATTGGGCATGAACTATATGAAATCTTCGATATCATTCCTTTTTCTGGATCATCCCAAAACCCAGGCAGCCAAATGATGTCTCCTGAATCCCTCACCACAATCCCATTCCAAGCCTGGACCAGATATATCATGACTCTTAAGTGAGGACAGCACAGTTACAATGGTGTTATGCCATGACTGGGACGTGTTATTTGGCAGCTTTTAGGGGATAAGAAATTGGCTTAATGAGAGTTCAGATGGACTGTTTAGAAGTGTGGCAGATAGTATTTTGAATCTTACCAATTGTGACAATCAGTGGCCAGATGTGCTGATTACCAGACATATTGGCTAGGCAAGCCTTGTTGCATGCAGGGATGACTGGCAGAATTTTCACTCTGGCAGGATGTTGATTCTGTGTATCCCTCAACCAATCCCTGATGTTCATCTCACTGCATAAATCGTGCCATTCTGTTTCTGCAATATGGACTGGATCAAGATCCAGGCGCACTTGAATTGGACAATATGCCAATAGGAATAGTGTATGTTTGAAAATATCCCTGTAGTATAATGTTCTGAAGATATTTGAATCAGCTTCAATCAAACTATCATCACTGAGCCTACAGTTGTTGATCCCAAGCCAACTGAGGAACAGAAAGCAAAGCTGAATACCATTGTGGAATAATACACTTCAGAAGGTGCTTCAGAAGCATGGAGGGTATATAGCTGTGGGCTGCCATGCTGTTCAGCAGTGTTGGGAGTTACAGACATTCGCAATGATGTTCCTGAGCAAAGTTACAATATATGGCCACACAATTCTTTGTAGAATTCTCTGATTTTCCAATGGCTGAGGGTGACATTTCTGTCAATGCTTGTCAACCAACCAGTTTAGAATCCTGAACCCAACTACAATGAAGCATCAAGCGAGGCACTCCTTCAACATGAAGAGAGTAATTAGAATGCACTCCCCTGTGCACCTTGTGCACCAAATATGGCGCTCTTGTGTTCATTGGCTGGTCAGGTTTGTCACAAAAAGTGGTGGCTGGCCAAGTATTTTGTTGATCATATGGATATATGGTACATGTATACAGAAATGGGCAATTATACATGCAAAGAAATGCAGCTCAAATTCCAGATTTTGCCCAATCACTCTGCATCTGTAACTACACCCAAAGTCCATGGAATAGCTCTTAATCTTCCAGCGGCACACCATGTGGTAGTAATGCAGATCACCTGGTTATTCACTATTCAGCTCCAGGTATTTGCATCAATTGTCTGGCTAGGGCAAAATGCAGTTCAACATACATGGTTACTGAATATGGGTTCTGGATACTATGACATCCATGTGAGTAATCTCCACCGACACTCTGGAGTAGTCCATATTCCTGTTCTGCATCACTTGACAAGACAACTGAACATCTTGGCATTTATGATTTACAGTTTTCTGGAGTCTTGTGATGATCATACCAAGCAGCTTACAGAGGATAGAGACACATTGATATCAGATTAACAATCGGCTCTGATTTTCAGGATGGTGAAATCAATGCATGCCTCTTGTGACATTTAACTAACTTAATCACCTCAACTGATACAAACAGTCAAAAAAAATCATTTGTAATGTACACTCTACTGCATAAATAAATTATATCTGTCGATCTGATAGAAGTGAAACAAAGTTTTGATGTAGGAACTGTTGTTTCTTACATCTGTTTTGGTTACAGCAGAATTTCATTTGCATTCTGCATTGTGATTAATGATAAACATGAGGTCAATCAATTGAAAAGCACTTGATGTGTGATGCTGAGCATGAGCTGGTCAAATGGATGAGAGGTGATGTGATGATATTTTGATGCCACCACTTGACTGATGCAGCCTCCATTGGTAATTTATTAGTGATTGTTAGAATGATGAAAATCTGCCAAGCCCACAGCTACAATTTCAGAATCTGCGTTCGCCTCAGATCAAGGCAGTTAGACAGAGTCGAATAATGAAATGTCATTCAGCACAGTGCCTTGAAGGATGTGTTAATATGGATCTGCACATGCACTGGAATCCTGAGACCACGTATGAATCTCAATGCCCAAAGAATGAAAACACACTTCTTTCAACTACTTTCAGTTGTACTGGAGAATCTCGTATGTGACTTGAGTCTTCTATCTGGTTATAACAAATTGAGTTCTGTATATTCTTCAATCTCATCATGCAATAAAGACTGTCTTAGTGATGTCATATACCAGTATCAGTATAAAAGACATGGTCCATGCATTCATGGCAAATCCTCAGCTGCTGGTTGGAGATGATTGATGTTGAAGTACAACTCAGATCTGCATCCCAGAGAGTCGGATCATGTGATAACTTTCGGGTATTCATGGCTTAGCTTCAGTTCTTGCTGCCAGGTAATTCCAAGCCTATGATTGTAGTTTAGGTACTCCTCAGATCTGCAATCCTGTCAAGTATGATATTCCTGGGTTTGAATAAACCCAACTTTGACTAGCCACAATTCATTATAGATATACCATTCCAGCCCAGGCATGTCTGGGAACAACAAATCGACCACTGAAGGGTATATAGATGTACGCAGTTCACTGTGCACTTAATATTTTCGTTTGCTATAATCACAGCTGGTTTACCTAGACTTTGAATCATCAGAAGCAGTGCAAACAGATTGTTATCCATGGCCAGATACAGGTGGCTCATCCCACTTGGAGTCTGCAAATATATTAATCCATGCTCAATCAGTATGATAAGGTGGACGCTAAAATGCCGTAACTGTTAAGCTCTTTGTCAACTGTTTATTGGGGGAAGTTAGCCACAGCTCACTACACCATAAATACACAGCCCTGGCGAAATAATACCCTGACTTAACTTGATATTGACTAAGTAGAATATTTGGATCTACCCATCGAATGTCTGAAATAGTTTCTACAAGTTCAGGCTCCATCCAATGTGCTGGAGCTTTGGTGATAATCTGAAAAGCAAGATTCTGCTCAGTGACTTTACAGATGACTGGCTACTCTGGCTCACCCCATGTACTGCTCTCACTCAGAGCAGCCTGAGTACTCTCCACTTGTAGTGCTGACTCAACTGGATTCTGAGTACATGTATGTTTGGGCAGCAAAAATCCAGATCTGAAAATAGATTATGTAAACTGATATCCATGAAGTGAGTTCAAAGAGAGAGAATGTTAAAAGCTCAAGTTAAATACAGACAGCTTTAGATGATGTGGTGAACTGTTTCAGTAAGGTGAGCCAGCAACCTTAGCCATTTCATTGAATCTAACTCAGCTGTTCAAATCTCAATATAGCTCAATTCTCTGACATAGGATAAAATTATTTCTTCGTGTGTTCAGATCATCTCTCACATTGCATTCATATCATTCTATATAGCTTTCAATTCCAACCTGCATTTTAAGTCAACTTTGGATTAGTGTGACTTGTAATTAATTTGTGATTCAATAAGGTGCAATTTACTCGATATTAGGTCCAACATCTTGAAGTGAGCAAGTATTCATAATCGATTTGTTAGCAATCTTGACATTGATGAGTGGATGAATTAATAAGATTACCCCTGAATTATCATTGTACCTTACCATTCATTCTCAATTCTTATATCTCTTCTTTGTATACCCAAGTTATCTCCCTCCTCCATTTGGTGCAGCAGTATTGTAAATACATTCTCCAGACATGGCTCAGACGAACACATACAAAGAAAGATATGCTTACAATATTGTCTTAGTGACTACTAACATAGCTTAAAGCATTTTAAAACAATAGAGTATTGTGAAAATAAGTATGTCCTTTCAGTAAATATACCACATATGGAGATTTATATATCTCCCCTATCAATAACAATCTCAGGATACATCCTTGCAAGTCCACTTTCACTCATATTGTCTCAAATCAAATGTGATCTGCAGATTCTCAATGCTGCTATGATTTTTTGCCATGCTGTCACCTCAAATACTTGAACTTTGATGTACAATTCTACATTTGGAGCAGTCATATGAAGGGGCACTCTATCTCATTCAGGATATCAGTGCTGCATTTGGTCAGCATGAAGGGTTTGTAAATATTACAATCCATGATAATATTGTGAGAGTTTTTTTGGTGGGTCTGGTTCAGGTGGGTCTGGTTAACATGGGTTTGGTTAAGATGAGTCTGGGTCAAGTGGGTCTGGTTCAGGTGCATCTGTTTTAGGTCTGTCTGGTTCAGATGTGCCTGATTCAGGTGAGTCCAGTACAGGTGTATCTCGAACAGGTGTCTCCAGTTCAATCCAATGTGCAGTGGCTTTAACCAACCTCAGATTCTTGCATCCATACAGTGTGTGGGAGATAGGAGTGCTATCATTCAGCATTAGTCATTAGAAAGCCATTGATTCCAGTGCATTTGTCACAGACTACATCACAATACCACACTGCCATTTTCAGTACAATTATAAACCATTACAGCCATCTCTCCTGAACCCTTTCAAGGCATGCCTTGGATTGCATCCTCCTTGACCTTGTGTAACTGCTTGCACCATTATTCCTGTCATTCTATTGAACTTAATCTTACATAATGCTTATACACTTGTCTGCTATATTCTCCAACTCCCTATCCTCACTTCAGCAAATGGAAGTTACACCCACCCAGGTGATGAATCACTATTCACAGAGGAATCAACAAGTACATATTGAAAGTGTTTTCACAAGTGCATTGAAGAAAATATCCAATCTTCATTGACCACTGCATGTTTGACTTTCCAACTCTTTGCCTTGATTCATAGTATTGTGGATAACAAATGTCCCAGAGTGCATTAATAAAGCGGCATGATGATACCGCTCAGAAGATCAGTGACAAAGAAAGTGACAATATCCTGAAGACCACTGTGACTACCAATATGGAACAAGATGATATGGATCACATGCAGGACATCTGACTTCTTTTCCAGATGTGCTTGGACAAGTCAGTACAAACTACTATGGATTCTTTGTGAAAGAATTGCAGCAATGCTGATACTGTCATAGAATGCTGTGTACTTCCAAATTCCCGAAATCCAGCTAAGGTAATGGCACTGCCATTGATCAAACACCATAAGGCAACCTTCCTCAACACAGTTTGCAAGTCGGACCATGCGCCACCTGCCGAGGTGCTTCTACTACCCAAGTGTAGTGGAGACCTGAATGTTTCACAGCCCAAGGCAAGTGGAGATCAGAATCGTCTCCAACATCAAGAGGGTACCTTTGAGATCGCAAAAAGGTTCTTACAGGCGGTCATATTCATGAAAACTATTTGGGTGATATATGTGATGAAATGTACATGATGGCTGATGACGCTTTCAAACCAGCCATTGAAGCTCAGGATCATCAGTGTGCACTAACATGTGCTTCTGGAGGAATAACATCGGTGTCTTAATTGCCTGGTGGGTTATCTCTCAATATAGATTTACAAACACGAAAAGCTGTAAGTCTTGAATCCAGTTCATTGCTCCTCTATCAGACTTACAATATTGACTATGCCATAATAAATACCTTGTTAACACTGAAGATTAGTACCATTCTAGGACAATTGGCAGATGAGGCTCTTCAAACTCCTGTCTGGTTATTGGATGGATTTGAGCTCAGAGAGTCAACTTCAGATCCAGGATATGGAGTTTCTATTTGATGATACTTGTGTTTCAAAGATTGTGGAAGATAAATAATCATGTTTAATCTGGATGAAAGTTCCAGACTTAAGTTACCATCAACCCTGCTTCACTGCCAATAGGTTGGGGTACCAACTTACTACATCTCTGTTCTTTCAATATCTTGCTCAGCAGACTTGCGCACCAGTGGCTGCAGCTACTTGATATGTGTTGTCTGAATATGCATTTTGAAGGAAGGCAATGGTTATGTTTTCCGATGATAAATACTGTCATATATTTTGCCCTTCCCCCATAATCAATTTTACCCTGAACGCCACTGCACTAATCAATCACAGATTAGTGGGCCACTTAACACCCCCTCCTTTGGTGCATCTCTGGTAATATCAGTCCTTCTCAATCCCTGTCAACGATCCTGAACCTCACTCTTCTCTATTCTGTTCTACACTCAATTCTGCCTCTTCTGGGGCTCCTCTGCTGGGATAGACTCCCCTCAATCCCATCTTCCTCGATTAGTGCTTCCATATTTCATCCCACCCACCACCCCTGAGATCGGTACTCCTCAACACCCACTGGCACTCCTTGGTTCAGATTCTGGCTTCTATGTTTCATTCTATACTCATCACCCCCAATTTTGGTCCTCCTCTGCCAGGATAGTCACTCCTCTATCCCCTCTGTCTGGATTGGTGGTTTTCAATTTTAGTCTTTGCACTATACTCCTCCCCCCCATTTCTTTACTCTTCCCCTGGAATGGTCAATCCTCAATTGCCACTAACACTCCTCTGGCTGGATTGTAGCTCCAACATATCATTTTCAGTGCTCCTTTGTAGGGATAGATTCTCCTCACTCTATATTGGTGCTCCACTGCCTTGATTGGCACTCCTCAATTTCACTCCGCACTCCTTACCCCGCTTGCAGTGTTCCTCCACTAGTGTGCGTACTCCTCAGATGGGATAGGTATATCTGAATCTGTGTCTGCACTTCTCAGTTTTGATATGTCCTCTTTACTTTCATTCCGCACTCCTCCATGACCATCTGTATACGCTTGTTTTCCATGGTGCTGCTCTCTAGATATATGCAGTTAAATGTATGTGTTCTTATATAATGTTATGTTGCATTTCGAACTGAGTTTTGATTTGCAGCTAGCTAACATCTTATAACACCATTTTTGAATATTACTACTGATGCCAAATGATATCGAAATTACATTTCACCCACTTACCTGATATGAGTTATCAGCAAGTACAAGGAATGCGTATGATGTCATTGCACTGTGGTTAAATTGCATACTCCTGCGTCTGTCTGCACTTGTTCAATGGGAGATGTACTTGATGACATTCATCCCATGTTCGATTGATATAATTCAATTGTGATGTCAGAGATGTGTTTTGGTGTCACTGCTTTTATGTTTGAATCACTTACTTTTTTTTTTGGTTGCTTAAAGTTGTGACACAAAAAATACAATGTAGAAGATGATATTGTTAGCTTGTATAAGTATGATTCAGAAGTGATAATGAACAATAATCCAGGCATCATATTATTTACTTTGGAAGGTAATCCATTGCTTGTGTACAATAAGAGAGTTTCTGATACTGCCTGTAGCCCTTAGAATGCATATCTGTAAAACCACATGCATCTGTCACAGCTTGTTTGAAATTCCTCTATCGATTTGGTAACACACTAGTGATTTCAAACTTTTCTCCACCAGACTGGCAGGTTTGGAACTTATCACAAGAATGTCGATCCTGCTCCTTGACAAGTTGTCAGAGATTCAATTTACTCTGAAGGCTGGCTCAAATACCCTGCTAGGGTCTTATTCACTCCTGAAATTGATGCTTCTAGCTTTATATTCTGCCTTCTCTCACACACTTCTGATTGCTTACAGTGACAAAGATTTACTGTGCGGATTGTTGTATTCAATTGACTTCAGGACTGCTTCACATTGTATTGATGCAACCACACAAATGCAATCAATACAGAGAACTTGTGACAACCTAATTGTACAATGTGAAACTATCTGCCAATAAGGATATTTATACCCCTTCTAAAAGAGATAATATATTGACAGAAAACAAAAGATGGTACCTGATAATTCTGTATATGGGTAAGGAGATAAAGAATAGTAATGTAGATACAATCAGTTGTGAGAGGGTTCCCTAGAGTGCAATCTGAGAAATAAACAGTATGGTAGAATACTCAAAGAAAAGACTGCAAGAGGTGGTGCAGCTGGGCTAAAAATAAAATATAATAAAATCTCACCTTAACAAAATTATCAAACATCCACATTTTGGCTGCAAAATCTCCCAAACTTGACTTTGATCCTTGGCTATGAATTATATTCAAATTATTATTCAAACCATTAGCTTCTGACAAAAGTGTCAATTCAGTACAGATCAATATCAGGACTGAGTATGTTGGATCCACTTTTACCACAGTTGGTGCCCATAGCTGTAGTGGTTACTCTATCTAATGTGGTTGCTTTAGTGATAGACTTATTTACAATACCAGATTACTCACCAAACTCTTTCTAACTCTGTATTTGATCAATAGCAATTACTGAAGTCTTTCACCCTCACAATCATTAAGAAACAAGCTGACTCCCATCTTAATATGCATAGTATCCCAGTCGCAGTACAAGATTTCATAGAATGGGAAGTATTACTGTCAGTAAGGGAGAAAGCATATTGTGGAAAGTTATTGACATCTGGAGACATAAGTCTAGTATGATGCTATGATATTAATATGGTAGGATGTTTTTGAATAAAAATTAGGTAGTCAGATGTATTGCTAAATCAAAAGATGTGCTGTGAGTATTTGGAGATGAACTTTGTTCGCAGTGAATAAGATAACAGTTGCAAATTCCAATGATACAATGGAGTCAAAGCAATAGTGTACATAACCACTCAGCTGCACATGATGTGTCAAGGGCAAGTTAACACCCACTTCATACAGTCGGCTTGCCATGAGCCTTTGATCCCCAGTGATAATCACAATTTAACTTACCCTGATACTATGGTAGAATATTGACATGCAGGTTGGCAACCATATCTACTAAGATACCTTCACACGAGGCCATACATCAGCGCATACCTTGTCACTAATATTAATCTTGCAAAATCAGATACATTTCATGTATGGAACATTAGAAATTACCCATTACGAACACATCACAATATGCGTGAGATATCATACAAATTTGACAACACTGATTGTAGAATTGCAATAACTTGATAAGTCTACTGAATTGAGGTCAACAGTAACGGAGACGATTTTGTGCAGATTCCAGAGGCCAATCTGCCTGAGACATGTCATGACACCAAGGAAGAAGAAATCGTCCAGAATTGACAGTGACAGATTGCAGATGCAAATAGGCTTGGAATGTACACCAAATTGATGTTAACAGTAGCAGAGATGATTCTAAGTTGATTCCAGAGGCCAACCAGGCTGGAGACATGTCGATGAACAAGTCAATCAAAGTCCATTTCAACACATTCAGACGAGAACTCGAAAGCTATCAATCACTCCATCAATCATATTCTATAAGTTATCATCCAATTGAGTGGATTGACCATTACCGGGACGATGCCAGAGTCTATACCATCAACAGAGTCGTGTCACCAGCAATATAGAATCTGGCCAGTCGCCCGTGGTTGTTCATGAATTACTTGGGATTCATGTCCATCAGCATCGCCAACGACGGGTGAATTTGTGGGTAACCTCAACATGACTTGCCGGAGTCATCTGCATGACAGAAGCTGCAAAGTGTGTGACCAAGTACACACCTCGAACGAAGTGCACCTACAGAGGATCAGGGTGGGTTTACATAATTCACACCATTCACATCTAGCGATGCCACTGAAGGCAGTTGCAATTGCAGTTACCTTCTGCACGACTCAATGGGATTCTATACGTTATGGAGGATGTTAGGAGCTTTCTGCTGCGGCTATGTAGAACCCGATTAGACAACTGAATCGGATCATTGTGAGAAGAGATAGCCATATGCACCAACCGGATCCAATTTCATCAAATATATGCCAATGAGTGAATACGGGTGTGCCCATACAATGTTATTGGAAGAGAATATTTAGGAATAGAATGGAGATGATTTTTTTGTTACTGGGATTCTGAGGATCCACAGGGCAGCTGGAGGGTATGCACCATCTGTGTACTCTCAGGAGACCAGCGGATTCAGCATGTATTTAATGTGCAATGACATTCAATTGATGTGTCATATCCCAACAGGGAATAAACATAGTTTGGTTGCCAGGTAGTCACAATTTGGTGAGGGGAATAGGACAGTTGGTTTTGAGACAGTCCCAATCAGGACTGACAAGCACATAATTGGCCGACTGAGCTAATTCGTACTCAGTGATGGCAGCTTGGGTGGATACACCATCTGTGCAGGAGACTGATAGAAGTTGCCTTGCTACCAGTCCAGCAATCCTAGTGTCGAGTTCCAAAGCATTTGACCTTTTGCTGTGCAGCCCCAGGGTAAGTGGAATAGGTGGCAGAGCACCTTGCAGGCCATCAGGTGGGCCACGGGAATGTGCCAGGATATTGACTAGGATGGAGGTGGGTTCTGATGGTGGCTGTACTTCATACACACAAAGACTTGAAGCTCCTGCAATTCACGATCTACTGGCCAGTGAGCAGGTTGTTTGGACATTCTTTTCAAGAGTGGGTGATTGTACAGGGCTGCTGCAAGTGACAGTGGAAAGCATCTCTGGTGGTGAGAGAGGAATCAGGCACTGGATGGGCAAGCAGGGAGCAGCAGTGGTAGTTGTAACAGAAGAGTGTACCAACGATGAGGATCTTGAATGACTGCTACCAGCTGGCCAGGACACAAAGTGAGCACTGGAGTGTGGGGCTTTGCCCAAATGAGATGAACTGTTGAAAATCCAGGCTCCTGGATACACCTTGATACCACTCCATATCTAGTACAAATTATGAGGAAATGTTTGCAGATGGAGCCAGCACAATAACAACGATGGTGCCTACAGATGATGGAGCACATATCCCAGCCATACACAAAGATTTCATGGAGGTTTTCAGCATCCAAGACAGAGAGACTACTGCCACGTGGATCAATTGACCATGCAATCGACTTGGAACCTGGCCACAATTGGCCGGATGGGTGGTCTACCAATTTATTGGAGTTAAGTTGAAGGGAGGTTAGTTTTGCAGAGTTGAGTTGAATGGAGTTGTGTTGAGTGGAGTGGAGTGGTATACCGGTAATTGCATGGTATAAAATCACATGCTCAAGAGGCCAGATCATCGATTTTGGCTTGATGATCCCGTGCCATATAGATGGATTGATGAATGTGAATTTTCTTATGATGGATGATATGTCACTGGATGGATTATGGGGCTGCAATGAAGAGTTAATGGAAGACAGACATCATGGAGGTCAGTAACAATGACCTTCACAGAGCTGCCAGAGCGACAGGAGAAGTTACAGAAAGCTGCCCTTCCCAGCACAAGTATGCCCAGGGTGGAAATGAATCGCTGGAACTAACTGTATTACAGGAGGAGATGGATTTTGGCAGGAGATGGATTATGGCCAAACAGGGTTTCCTGCCAGTGATGAATAACACATGATGGATCCCGTCTGAAGATGGATGGGGGTAGGATATGGATTGGGACCTTATATAGATGGATAACTGGAGGTGCATGACAAGAGATAGATCTTTGGAAATGAATCACACGAAACAAATGACAATGTATACTATTCGCTGTTGTGAAGATATCTTGGTTATGCGAAGTTTTACCATTCTCGAAATCATGACTTAGATTTCAAACTATGATGTGTCAATGGAACACAGGTATGCATGTATAGGATGAACTGGCGGCATGGCTCCACCATGTATGATATGGAGCACAATTCAAAGCCCAGCACAGAGCACTATTCAGAGCTTCCCTATTACACAGGTACATGCCTGAATTACAATGCTGAATACGATCCGGACTCAGCCTCAGTGCTCCTGAGTCTCACAGTAGCAATGCTGCTACCACACATCATGAAGCCATATGAGATTAGTCTTTGGCGAAGCTTCAATGTTTAAAGAGGGGGAACACAGTGCCAGTATTGCAACAACCCCTACAAGGCATAATTTCCATACTGGGAGTGCAGGGATAAAGCAACATGAACGGCATTCACCAATTGAGAAGGCTAGCAATAGTGGAAAGTGCTCCCAGAGAAGTAATCACAAACACACTTGTGGATGAACCAAAACGCCAGATATCCAAGTTACAATTTCAAATGAGATCATGACTCAGTCTTGACAATTCTGAGATACACAGCTGAAATCGGATATCAAATTCAGAATCAAGCCTAACCAACCAATATGGCACCTGAACATGCCAAAATGAATCTATTGTTGGTGGTGCTACAACTTAGAAAAGAGGGATGACGGTACCAGAAGTCCTGGGAGGAAGCAGTATGGACCTCACTTGTTAGCTGAGAATCGTGGCTGAAGATTAGTTGATGAGCATACCTTAGACGCCATCACTAGCAGAGTCAACAAGCACATGCAGAAGAGTCAACCAGCACAGCTGCAAATAAACTTTAAACTGAACCCAGAAAACAACGGTGTGGATACCCAGACAAGTGACATCAAGCACACCTGGAAGACGAGTGGAAAGCATACCCAGACGAAAGCCATTGAGCACAACCAACAATTGGATATGATAAGTGCACCAACTACAGGGCGGATGTCAAGTGTACCTACAAGTGCACCCAGTTGGAGGATGGTCAGTGTGACAGCAAGAGCACCGGACTGACAATCAGAAAATGCAACTAACTCAATCTCTTCCAACCATACACATTTCTGTTTACCAAAGCAGGTCCGAATGACCCACAAAATGAACTCCTAACTTATCAAATGTTTCACTGAATTGCGTCGGCGGAGAGAGTCACCAAATGCCGTCCGACCAGGATCATGGTCGAAGTACTCACAATTGTGATTCAATTACATGATTATCGGGAGCCCTACCTACCGAATGCACCAACTGATACATTTACAAACTGGCCTACCAAACTGGATGCTAAACAACAATACTGGAGGCCAAGAAGCCTGCTTGGCCGATGCTGAAGGAGGATGAATATAACTACTGATGGGCACCATGTGATAGCATCTGGCTACAAGTGATGTTCTGAAATACTGAGGCTGGCATACAAAACTATGCACGAGAGTCTGGAGAAGGCAAATGCGCTGGAACATATATGGAATGACAGACCATTTCATGAGAAGCTTGCAAGATAGATACAACATCATACATGATTGACTGTTACTGACAGCTATGATACCAAATGCAGAAGCTGCCACAGCAGCAACAATTATCACTGATTGGCTGGGTTTGTCAAGTTATTCATGAGGGATTAGGATTGCTCGAGTGCAAGGGCAAACAACAGTATTGTGAGTATCACCGGTGACCAGAATATTCATAGGTCGCTTATACCGCCGTGATGGCGATGATGATGAGCAGTGAGTGGAAGCCACCATCAATGCCAAAGAGTCAAGACACGACTGATACTATCATTGGCAAATTCACTGAGATTACTGTGTCGAATTCTGACAATGACCTATATTTGGTAGGAGTTAAGAATCCAAGATTGAATGGTTGGATGCCAGTAATTCCAGAAGTTGAGATATGGAAGACGGTGTTTCTTTGGATCATTCTTTCCCTTCTCTTCTTTAATGCTTTTGGATCTCAACCAAGTACAAATGGCATCGGCACTAGCTTTTACCACCTCCGAGATAAGTCAAGTTGAGTTGGAGTTTCCCTGTGTGCTGGATCCGCCACCTGGCTACCCTATGTTACCAATCAATTGGGGGACTTCTGGGTGCATACATTTGCCTACGTAGAACAGGGGTTTCGGTTGTCATTATTCCTTTCTTACTGTTGTACAGGTTTATGCAGCCCAGGTGGTGTGCAACCAACGAGGGGGAGAATGTAACAGCATGGCTGTATGTGACGTGTCCAGGGCCCAGTAACTTCCACGTTATATGATCGGCTCGCCACAAGCCTTTGATCTCTTGTGATAATTTTACCTAAACTTACCTTTCTACTATTTTACAATATTGACATCCACATTTGCAACTGTATCTACTGATATACCTTCGTACGAGGCCATACACTGGTGTGTTCCATTACAGTATAGGAGACATAGACACTATGGATATAAAGAGAGGTTATTTGGTGTTCCAGGATATCTATTGCTTCATTATTTACTTACACTGTTGTAACAAAATAGTACTGATTGCAAGTGCCACTCTGTGGTCCTCGAAGTTGTATCACTTGACATCCAATTGAAGTTTGCGCATCTTTGATTCTAGAGTGTTACGAATATGGTCTCTATTCATCATTGCATGTTTCAACTTTGTTAGTCTCCATCTAACCTACTTGAAAGTGTGTGAGCAGAAATTAACCATCTCAGGTAAATATTGTACTGAACCTTCCTATTGTGTGTAATATGAACATCCAGGACAGGCTTACATATTGACCAATGTTTGTAATGATTCATTTACTCAATTCTTGCAGACTGTGAGAATTAATGACAATCAGTACCAACAGCGATTACATTATATAGATGTGAAGCTATAATATAAACAGTAACTTTCGAACTAGCTGATTTCTGGCATGATAAAACCCCATGTCAATTGTCCTGTACTGATACTGGGAATATAGTGGAAGGTGAAAATGCAATTCTTGGAGTATCTTAGGAATCTTGCAAATAGAACCTTTGAGAGAAACTTGACCGTTCCTTTTCTTTGAATCTTTATTGGATAGAAGCCCCAAATGAAGGCTCCGGAATAAGTATAAGCAATCCTATATTTAGAGAATATTGGGAAAAGTATTTGACGTTGCATTGTGGTTAGTTTAGTTACCGTAATCTGATGGAAATCAGATTGTGTGGGAGACTTTAGTCAGGAGAAGCATAGATGGCAGTTGGACAGCCAACAGTCGAATTACCGACAGCAACATTGGCGGGAGTTCTCCTGAGTATTCAATTACAACTTATTCCATTCTGTGCAGCATGAAACTATGTAGTTGACAATGGAGAACTAATCGAATTATTTGACAAAGTGAGATAAGAAAACATGTCACACCTCGCTTATATATTCTGTGGATCTGTAACCATGAAAGATCAAATTGCTGATAACTGTTAAACATGTTACAATAAGATTTGAAAAACTCTGAATCAAAATTAAAGATCCATTGCAAATTTGGCTCCAGCTCAGTCAGTGTTCTAAACTTGCAACCATTGATTTGAATAGCAACCATGCTGATCAAACCATTCAGTAGGAGAAGGAGGTTCCCAAATGCCACCGAATGATTTCCTCCACTTGATATGGGATGCAACACTAATGGGATGATCAATTGCCATGCCCCAAAACCAACTCGACCATATCTGACAAAGCTCGATAAGAAACCAATCCTGTTCCCAAATGAGAAAACATCCATGAATACAATATCAGATGTTGTAGCATCCAGTGATCAAGTGTAGAATGTGAATACACAACTATTCAGTTCTTTGACATTCTCTGCCAGAGTGGCACAAGCTGCTCCCCGGGAGGGTGAAGAACCAAAGATTCCTGTATCCCGAAACAATTCAGATAGTGCCAGAACGCTGCTTAGAGGATTGATTACGCAACATTGGTTCGAATTGTGGTACAGAGCCGGGAGCATTCGCAACAAGCAGTTTAAGATATCTTTTAACTTCAATCAAATTCAGAGGCGTAAGCCTGCAACAAATGCTTTCCTACATATGTACAGATTATACCATCAAACAACAGGACTTCAAAGACTAAATACAACTCCTGGCTGCAGCATGCGCAAAGGCGAACGGGTTAGCAAGAATGGAAGGTAAAATCTGTCGTATTATACAAATGAAGTTTTATATCCCTCACATGTATACTGAGTATCAAGTCATCAGCTACAATTTTATCTCGAACTGGCCGGCTCTCCAATATATGCAGGAATTTGGATTGTCAAAGAACATGTAGAACTACATACAGTTGATGGACTCACAGACTTGCAGGATGAACTGTTACGGGGGTACTTGAATCCCAATAATCCATACAACATTTATTACAGTCAGTACAGCCGCCTATCTAATTCCTTGTCTTATCCCAAGACTCAACCGCTTATCTAGTATCCCACTAGCAAGAGCTCACCACTGTTCCTCCTCTGTCCAAAGACGTTCTTCAGAGAATTTTTCGAAGGGCAACAACCCTGTAGTGGTGAATTTGGGCACCTCATATCTGATTCCTTCGATAACGGTGAAAGAAGAAATAATATTGTGGGAGATCTGTGGTAAACCCCACTCATTGTAGTATGTAATGAGATTGCCGAAACTTTAGACAACCTTCTGGTGTGTGTAATCAGGTTGAGTTACTGTCTTCAAAGACATAAACCGAATATTCACATAAGTGAAATAGGGAAGTAATTTTGAGTTTGAATAGTAGAATTCTTAATAATATTTTAAGGTGTTCTTTGCTGGTAATGTCTGACTGTGGATTGCTGCTTCAGCTTGGTTCTTCTCATTGTTGGTGACAATGTGAGTTCATATATAGTCGGATCCTCAGGTGAAGATTGCCTTCAGATTACTGCCATGACAAATAGTTTGCTTAATAATTTATTGCCGAGATCAGCTTATGTGACTCATTGATAGTGCCAAAAATTTCGTCAAGGTTATCGTGTTCATCCATGAGTGGTTTTCAGGCTTTACGCCCCCACTAGGGCCATTCTTATGTCATGAAATCAAACACACTAATATGACAATTCATAACTCCAGCTTAGACATCTTGCTTCCCAATTGTGCAGTAGTTGGAACATCTGACGACTTGTAGTCTTATCAGTGCTTATCGCACTATATAGCATTAGCTCTTCACTATTAATTACCCTGCCTCAACCTGGTTATTCAACATTGCGTCAGAGATTTGATCGGTCACCAACCAATCCTCTGCCAACGAATTGGATGACACGTCAGACTTGTATTATTAAACGAGTATGACATTGCAATGCATACTAATCCCAACCAATGAGTAGGGTTGCTTCTCGCCCCTGATCTTAAGCCTATTGCAATGATCCCTCAGACACCGCGTGCTTAGGTCTCGACCTTCCGTAGACCGGGGAGTGCCGCAAGGTGTTCCCACCACTTAGTGCCTGGGCTTGCAGCTCCCTCTGACTTGCATCTTGCATTATGTCTGCTGCTCACGTAATTCTGTGTAAGCGCAACTTAACTGTGTTATGTCCTGCTAGATAAGATATAGTAAAGGTGGCCAATATTTTTGCACACTGCTGAAGATTGTTCACTTCCCAGTGATGGCAACATAATTGCATCATCATAAGTCAATCTGCTAGCGGAAGCATGATCGTCGCTAATTGATCGACCCGCTGCCCATGTGTAATCTTGCAAAGGCTGACTCGACTGACAACCATGATAATGTTGCACAAGTAGGTGATTTGCATCTGAGTCACGTGCGATTGTCACATGTACTTGCTGCAATCCATTCATGTATCATTACTGCTGCTAAATGAGAACCCCTAACACTACCTCCCTGTCTAGGACCGGTAACCCAACGGTAGCTCTGTCAAAAGAAGTGAACAAAACGAAAGATACCACCCAGATAGCGAAAGGAAATAATTTCAATAACAAAGTAACTTTTTTCCTCTGGTTGCACTTTGGCATCTTTTTATATTTCCTGATCAAGCTTTCGCATCTTTCTTTCTTGTACTCTTTCTTTGTACAACCTTATATCTTATTCCATATATTCATTTCTCCCATAATGTTCTTCCAACAATTCCTCCGCATGATCCATAACATTATCATATGTTTCCCAAGTATTTTGCTCGTGCGAATGACCTTCCCACTTAATCAAATACACCCGCTTCGAGGGGCCTTCATTGGAAAGTCCACTGGCGATGATCATGTCCATCATCCATCCTGCATCATCTGCCTCCAATTTTGACCACCTCCCTCCCTGGGTTTTCCCCCCTATACCTTTCGAATATACCAATGTTGAACGTGGGGCATATCATCCAAGACTTTGGTATAGTGAGTTTGCAGTATCGATCATTATATCCTAATGGAAGGATTTTGAATAGTCCTTACATCTCATTGTCGAGTGTTCGGCATCTTTGTTTCGACGTAATGTTCTTTCCATTCACCATCACCAATTCTCCATTCATAAACTTATCGATGACGTTCCATTTCTTATTATAATAACGAGAAATCGATTCTTGAACTTCTTCCAATCGTATTGAAAGCTTCCAATGTACCCCTGACAATGAATGTGGGTATAAATCCGATGTTGGGTTTCGACACTGTAATTATTTCAGCCAATTGGTACTCGGTTCATATTCATAATTGCAATAAAATGGCAATATTTCTCTTGATCTATATTTCCATTTACTATATGTGAATTTGGCGATCCGTACCATCTCTGCCCAATCGCTCTGCTCGGAGTTGCAGTAAGCTCTAAGATAGGCATCTATGACCCGATTCATTCCTTTCATTTCTCCATCTGTCTGCAGGTGAAAGGCAGTACTCATAGATCTCTCATGCCAGAGATGAGCATAAAGATCGGTAAAATACTGTCTGGTGAAAGTACGATCTTTATCAGATATGACATCCTCCAGGAACCGATGATACCCCCAGACCTGAGCAAGATGGGTTTTAGCCACCATCGGAGAATCGTTTTTGTTGATAGGTATAAAATGAGATATCTTTGTATGCCTACCAACAACTACCAATATTTTCGTATCTCCTCCAGACTCTGGTAGATCCGTAATAAAATCAGTTGAGATATGCATCCATGGTTTGCAAGGTAACTCCTGTGGGTAAAGTAATCCATGCTTAGCATGTCTTGGAGCTTGGTCCTCTGGCAAATGTCGCAGTTGTTGCAATATTCCCGAACGTCATCCTCCATCTTTTGCGAATAGACATTTCGAGAAATTTACTCCATTGTGCTATCTCTTCCGAAATGTCCTGCCACTTTAGAATCATGTTCCAATTTCATGATCGTTCTTCTGGTGGCCTTAGGTGTGTATATTCCACCGTTCCAACATGGTATATCTTCCAGAATTGAATATTTCTTCGCAACATTTCCTTTACTCATAATAGCTTTGCATCATGATTGGTACTTGTCATCCAGCATAGAATCCTGCTTTAAAGATTCCTTCTGCGCTGGATCCAACAAGGCTGACTCCATTGCTTCTATATCGATAAACTGCAATGCTTCATCATGTATTTCTATTGCTGCAATCTTGAGCCCCTGTTGTGGGGCGAGCATCGGTTTCTCAACAATCTCTGATTGACCTCCCACTCCAATGGTGTATGCTGGACACCTTGACAGTATATTGGCCTTCAGATTTTGGGAACCCTTCCAGTATACAATAACACAAAAGTATTCCTGGAGTATTTCTGCGCAATGTACTTGTCTTCGATTAAGCTTGACATTGTTTGTAAAACATGAAAGGTTCTGATGATCTGCGAAAATCATGTGTTTGAATTCTGCACTTTGAAGGAAATGCCTCCACTTTTGAAGTGCATAGACATTAGCGAGCAGTTTCTTATTGAAAATGTCATAATTACACTCTGCTGAAGACAATTTGCTGGATTAAAATCCGCATCGATTTACATTTCCATCTCCAAATTATTGTGAAAGGACCGCTCCCCATGTGAAATCCGAAGCGTCTGTGTCGATCAAAGCGGGTCTATCTTGGTCAAATTGTCGAAGTATTGCAGTTTTTCCGCTAGTATATGAGATCACTATTTTCAAGAAACCTGCCTCCTGAGCTTCTGCAAATGTAAAATCCTGTCTGTTTCCTGTTAGCAAGTCGGATATTGGAGATACTATTGTGGCATAAGCTTGCACAAATATCCTATAGACATTCCTGAACCCTAACAATTGTTGAACTTCTTTTGATTCGCAGGTTTGGGCCATTCGACTATTTCCTGAGCATTATTAGGATCTGTTCTGATATATTTCCCATCCATGATAAAGCCTAAGAAAGTTACTGCTTTTGGTCGAATACAGACCTGTCAATCTCAACACACATGTTGTCCTCCAATAATTAATAGAACACTCTTCTGACATGTTTATGAGGTTTGCTTAGTGATCCCTTCGTAGCGATGAGAATGTCATCAATAGATGCCACAACCACCAATCCGTTATCCTGATCGATACCCACCTTCGTATTTATAACTATTTCTCTGCCGAGAACTGGTCTTACAATTTGATATCTTTCTCTTTGAGAAGTTGCCGGAGCATTGGTCAAACCAAAAAGGATGCCCATACATTCGTACAGTACAAACTTCATCCGAAAAGCTGCACCCTTTTCATGTCCAAAAGCCATCCTGCAAATTTGAAAACAGCTTCTCAATTCGATTTTTATAATAGAGTCAGCTCCCTTAACTCCGCCTTGCAATTCGGAGATTATGGGTAACGGGATATCATCCCTTTTCGTATGTTGATTAAAATGCCTGAAATAGACACACAATTGTAACACATTTCTGTTTAGTTCTGGTCCGAATACTATTGGACTTCCTACGGAACTCTAGGATGGCTGTATTTTCGTTTCCTACATCATCTTATCGAAGTACTGAACAAGCAACTTTTCCTTTTCCTGTGATAATTGATATGTAGGTCCCATCCTCAAATGCTGTTCTGGACCTTTATATTCAATTCGATGATGGCATCATTTATTACTGGGCAATTGTTCGGATTCCTTTCGATTGAATAACAATAACCACTTTTAGTAATATTTTGGAATCTTTTGTAATACTGAGGAATTATCGAAAATCAATGCTCTCAAATCGAAAACATTTGGCTTTAAAGCTACTTTCTCATCGTAAGTGATGACATATGCAGGATGATGTAGTCCATGACTGAAACTCTTTGATGAGCAATTTGGAAAATACAAATGTCCAGTAGTAATTCCCTGAGCCTGATGTTGGTTGAGATACCAGGCTACAATTAACGCATCATAATAGCAAGTGGTTTTCATGATTTCAGAAAATTGATTGTTTTCGTTGAAGGTTCGACGATTCCCGATAAATCATCCCAAAGGAACCATGAATAAAATTTGGGTTGGTATCCTTCGACCTCCTACATCCGAAGCTTTTCCAGGAATCACTTTCTGAACTACTGCATTTCAGAATGCTTTTGCGGCGTCGGGAGAGTGCTCCCTACATTGAGCATGCATCTTATAGGAAAGTATTTTCCTTCGAAATCTATAAAGAACATATAGATTGGTCTTTTTCCTATTTCTGTAGGTGAAATTTCATCGGCTTTTCCTGTCTTTTTTGAACCACTATTAAACACGTAATCTTTTGATCTTTTGTTTTTCTTGGTGTTTAACAGTGAAGACTCCTTGGTAGCTTTGCATGTTGACATCGTTATCCTTTCGACAATAACGTGACCACAACGGGTCAATGGATTGGAGATAGAAGCATATTGGTAAAGATAATATTCATTGTATATATTCATAGCTCGTTACTGGCCAGCAGTTTTGATCTTCCGATCATCCTCAGAGGAGAAAATTCTGGCAAAAGAGTGTATTATTGAAAATCAATCCAATTCCCACCAATTTGCACATGCTTCAGAACACCCTTCCAAAGACCCACTCGCACTTTCCACTTTTGATTCGTTTGGTGCGGTATCCCTCAGCTCCTCACTACTAGATTCTTCTGTATATCAATCCTGCTGATCCTCTTCACAATCACGAGCTCCTATTTTCATCTTTTGATATTCCTTTGCCTTAGGAAAGGAAGCTGATCCCGCATCTGTTTTTACTGCTCTAAAACAGTCCATCCTTTTATGTGATCGTTTCAATCGCCAGGCCAAGCACATTTCATGCATTCTTTTGGATTTCTTTGTTGGGTCAATTCATCCTGAGGTACTCCCTCAACCTGCATTGTGACTGTCTTCATCTGAGATTTGTATTGTAGATTGACAAATTTCTTGTTCTTAAAACGCTTCCTTTCCGTTTGTTGGAAATTCCTTTGTACTCTGAACTTGTCCTTGGGTTTTTCCCAGGTTTTCTCAGAATTCCTTGGCGTTCTCGTGCTCAGATTCTTTATAGCATCTTCTCACTTTTCAGCAGCCCTTCCGGTGGGAGAATTGATCTCAATCATTTCTTGGTCCGAGTTTCCAGTAAGATCCACAGTATGCATTAGTTCCAATACTTTAACTGGTAGACGATCCAGCATAAGTTTCTTAAGGCTGGCTCCCGTTAACTGGGCCTTATCATGATGTGTCTGTGGATAGGGTAACATATCCCTAATGTCACCGTCGTACCAGAGTATGTCTAGCTCGGAATAGGCTTCGTCTCGGGCTGTTTCGTCTTCGAACATCAACACCAAATCATTTCGATATGTCGGCCAAGACCTGGGAAAGGTTCGGGCCAAAGCCTGTTTTTCCCATTGAACATGCAGCATAATTCATAAATAGTCCTCCTGCCCAGTTGATAGTTCTTCCAGTATTGTCGAACCTGTCTTGTTGATCCTGGTTAAAGGTCTGGACTATCACCCACCTGGCGTCAAAGTCTTCACCTGATCCTCCTTTGAAAGGAAAAGGATCTTTGAGCTTAAAGGGTTGTATCTGGGGTTTCATTTTTCGTCTTCCTTGTTCGGGTACCGGAGGATTAGGTCCATGTGGTCCCAGTGGTCCTGGCGGTCCTGGTTCTGGCGGTCCTGGTTCTGGCGGTCCTGGTTCTGGCGGTCCTGGTTCTGGCGGTCCTGGTTCTGGCGGTCCTGCTTCTGGCGGTCCTGGTTCTGGATCTGGTACTTCAGCATTCGCACTGTCAACATCTTCATCATCTCCATTTCGTTCTCATAGGTGTCAGTAACGCTCATCTGCTTCTTTTCGTGTGTCCTGAGTAGTACCAAATGATTCTGAATCATCTTCGATCCGGACTCTTCTATCAGGATGCGTATAACTATGTCCTGCTTGTATCGACCTATGTTTATTGGAAGTGCTTCCAGAAACTTTATAATGCTCCATATGTGTTTTTAATCCGGTACTAAGTTCCTGGATTGTTGATAAGGCTTGCTCCGTAGCATTAGTACGTTTAAGCACGTCGCACTTCGATGGTAACGTTTCCAAGAAATTTTGAAGTCCTTCAATCGCGTCTCATATATCATTTTTCCTTCCGGATAAGTTATTATTTTCTTCTTGGATTGTGACAACTGCCTTCTTGTGATTTAGCAGCGTTGATCCGTTCTCGACTTGCTTTTTAATAATATTCGCTATTTGCTGATGGATTCCCTGAAAAATCGAACTTGCCTCCTTCACAATCACATTATCCTGTGTCTGCACAACAGATATTCCTGCTCTTATTTCTTCAGAGATTGCTTGTTGAAGGCCCACTTGTCCTCCAACTCCGGAGACATCTTCTACAATGTTGGCCTTCTCAGTACGAATCCTCCCTTCTGGAATGTCTAGGTCTTGTCGTACTGGCAGGAATTCATCCGCAAGTATTCTTTTCTCTTCGTTGCGTGCTTCGACCACATGTACTATTTGCTGGGTTTTCCGTTCCAGTGTGCCTTGTACTGGGTCTGCTTCCTGCATGTGAACCTCTCCTATTCTGAGCTCGGCTTCTTCGGGTTCTTTGGATTCTTTGATTCACCTGAGTTGCTCCCAGGCTGCTTCCAGTCTGCTCTGCTAAGTTTGGGACCATGCTGGTCCTGCTGGAGCCGATGGTGACTTGTCAGAGCTCCTCTTCTCAACCTGTGATGACTTCTGAGCTACTATCCCGCTCAAGTAAGTAAGCCTGAACCTCAGGGTTGCCATCTCATACTATAATATACGGATGATGTATTGTTCAGGTGATAACCACAGTGTTGTATTTCGATTCTTCGTTGTTTTCTCAGAAAATTCAACACTCACACGCTGCCGTAGGACAATGGTTCTGGCAGATCCTGGTGACTCTATAAGAAGCCTGTCCTTGGAACTGTCCAGTGGAAACTGTAATATAACAGCAGGCATCGTTATCGCAAAACCTGCAGTGTTCATCTTCTGTAGTTCTGACTTTCCTCCTAATAACACACCTGATACTGTGACAATTGTATGTGGTGCAATGATTGGTACAATATCGGGTTCCGTCCAAAATGCACTAATATCGTTGTTGACAATACTGACAATTGTTTATTTAAGTGGAGTCCAAATATATTGTACTGTTACGGGGGTACTTGAATCCCAATAATCATTACATCATTTATTAGACTAAGCACAGCCGCCTATTTAATTCCTCGTCTTATCCCAAGACACAACCTCTCATGTAGTATCCCAGCAGTCAGAGCAGACCAATCTTCGTCATCTGTCCAAAGTCATTCTTCGGAGAATTCTTCGAAGGGCAAAAACGCAGTCGTAATGTATCTGTCATGGCGCAAGAAGGTACGGAGATACCTAGGAATAATAGAAGAAAGATACGGAAGGTGTGGAAGGAATGGTGTTACGGAAAGGCAGAGACGTTGGAAGATGCGGAGGAAGCGGCGAGATGGTGGCGGTATAATTTAGTAAGATACAGAAGTGGTCTGAGGTGTTGCGACATGGGGAGAGGTGGCGTGGCTGTTACGATAAGGGATAATCTAGTGGTGTGTAAGATCATGAGATGAGATTCGGATGGCACATCGGAGCATGAGGAATGGTTCGAGGGTGGCAGACGAATTGTA
>Ga0307515_10002999_pt1 | contig 35852 bp, 35 predicted proteins | sample 17_EM_MG_FD_194513 | JGI IMG/M metagenome (GOLD analysis project Ga0307515, IMG submission 194513) | Populus trichocarpa ectomycorrhiza microbial communities from riparian zone in the Pacific Northwest, United States - 17_EM | ecosystem: Host-associated > Plants > Roots > Unclassified | place... | reverse complement strand
AGAACTGTTTCTTTATTACGAGGAAACCAGGAATACTTCTGGTCAATACTGGACCTTGCACTCGGCCGAGATTCTTGGCATCACATACGACGTTTGTCGATTCGTCAACGAGGGGCTGTTACCTTTCGAGGAACATATCGATACGAGCCATACTCACGATCAGGAGGAAAACGGGGATTGTTTTTAGAGGGAGCTCTTGTATAAGGACAAGAGGTTGAGTCTTAGGATAAGACGAGGAAAGAAAAAGAAGTTTAGTTAGGCGGCCGTATTACTAATAAAGTGTTTTATTGAAACGTGGCTTAATACCCCCGTAACAATATCTGCCTAAAACTGCCGTGGCATAGGTGATATCAGGGCGAGTACCAAGAGCGCCATAAAGAATCAAACCAATTGCTTTCGGGTACGCTGTAGAGTCGAAAGGCTGCTCTCCAAGTTCTGGCTGTATAGCATGCAGCTTATATCCGACTTCAATAGGGGTAGATCGCTTCCGGCCGTTGGTCATCTCAAAACGCACAAGTACCTGGTTGAAGTAGCTAATCTGATCGATGGCAATTGATCATTTGCTGCGATCTCGAGTGACCGTCATGCCAAGGTATTGGAAGGTGTCAGGCACAGGGACTTGGCCAGCAGCCTTCAATCGATCGTACAGTGGAGATGCAATCGAGGCGACAAGTACGGATTTCCCAATAATCATGATATCGTTGACGTAGACTGAGATTAAGACGCTATTTGCTTCGAGATTACCACCGAAGAAGAGACCAGGAGCTGCAATTGAGGCATGGAGATTGAGATCGTCAACTATAAAGTCAAAGACTTCTTCATAGTATTTCCGATTCGCCTGCTTGATGGCGTACCAAGTTTTCTTCAGCTTGACGAGGGGTCTGGTGTGGCCATATGGATCGCGCCATTCGCCTTCAGGGAGGCGCATATAGAGAGTCTCATGCAGAGGGCAGCCGAGGAAGGCAGTCGGGATGTCAAGGACGGCCATCTCAAAGTCGTGCTTTGCTGCAAGACCAAGGGCAAGCCGAATCGAGGCCGAATCAATGACTGGAGAGGTGATGTCATTGTAGTCGCCAGGGTATTGGTGATCGCCGCGGCCGACAAGTCGAACTTTCCATCTGTCAATTGTCCCATTGGCTATTACCTTTCTTCCCATGACCCAACAGCTTCCAATGATACTAGCACCTTCTCGGACCTTCTGAACGAAGGTGAAAACCTCATGACTTTCCATTGATGCCACCTCCTTGCCGATAGCTTCTTCCCATTGCACAGAGGTCTCTGCATCCAATGCTGCACGGCATGTCTTAGTGCCTTGCTCGATCATCATGGCTATGCTGACAATAGCTGCATTGCTCCCGCTCCTGCTAGGCTTTGGAGGCGGGGTCTCCGCAGGCGGTGTCTCTGGATGTGGTGTCTCTGGAGGTGGTGTAAGATCATCATCCGAGTCGTCAATTGGGTTGATCGCACGAGGCAATGCGGTTGCTTTCAGAGGGTGTATCTTGGCTTTCGGGGACTGTATCATAGCTTTGGGTGGCTGTGGCGTAGCGTTTGGCAGCTTGTGAACCTCGTCCTCAATTTCCGAATACGTATCCGGTTCAGCTTGTTCGAAGGCGAACGTTATAGGCTTAATCTTTAGTAGCTGCTGATACAGGGTACAGTCATCAAATTTGACATCTCGTGCAATGAATACTCGGCCCAACCTGATGTGCATAACTCTGTACTGTGTCGTTATCTCCAAGTAGCCGAGGAGCACACACTTGTAGGCGTGGTTATCAAGCGTCTTCCTGAGGTCGCCATGGATCCATGCAAATGCTAGGCAGCCGAAAGTTTGAAGCTGGGAGATATCAGGCTTCCTCCGTGTCCATCTTTCGAAAGGCGGCGAATTGGGGGGACCTCAGGATGGTAGTCGATTCTTGATGTAGACTGCTATGGACTCAGCTTCGGCCAAGAGCTTATTCGGCATCCCCGCATGCTTAAGAGTAGATTGCGCCGGATCCACCACTGTGCGATTGCATCTCTCCGAAATGCCATTCTGCTGCTGTGAGTATGGGGCTGATACTTCTCTAATACTGCCTTCCTCTGCCAAGTACTCAAAAAACTTCTCACGACTAGCATACTCGCCTCCGCCATCAACTGTAATTTGGCACACCTTCGACTTTGGGTGCTGCTTCTCCACTTTCGCCACATACTCCTTGAACTTCGCTGGAGCCTCAGATTTGGCTTTCATAAAGTAGACCTCGGTGTACCGCCAGTGGCCGTCTGTAAACATAATAATATATTGGTAGCCGCAAAGCATTTGAGTCTGCATTGTCCAGATCACATCGGAGTAAATTAACTCAAGAAGTTGAGTCTTTGCCTTATCCTCCGAACACAAAGGCTGGAAAGGCTTCCGGAACATCTTGCCCATGATGCATGCCTCACAAGTGCATGTCGATGGGCTCTTAGCATGCAATTCATCAGCAAAATGTAATTCGATCCGGAAGCCACACGCCATCCTCCCAGACACTCCGGGCGACCTCACCAGTGCTTTTAAGTACTTCCGGACGCTCCCAGACCCCCCTGGAGCTAAGCAAAGTGCTCTCAGACTCTGCAAGAGCATTCTCAGGTGCTCCTGAAAGCACCTGCAGTTATGGAGGTGCATTCAGGATGCTCCATCTAGGATGATCAAATTTCGGAGCTCCTGAGACCTCTGCGCAGATCTGCGGGAGACTTCGAGAGAAGCTGAGACCGCTGCGCGGCTCTGTGGGATACTTCGAGAGCGACCGGGAAGGCTGCGCTGCTCGGCGGGAGACTTGATGCCGGATTTTCACGGGAGTCTTGATGCTGTATTCTCACGGGAGTCTTGATGCCATATTCTCACAGCAGTGGTTCTTACATATCCTCAGGGCATTTCGTCTTATCATATTCATCTTTGTTACAGTCACAAGATTCACTACATCAAAAAAAAGGCATGCGTTATTTAACTCTCTCTATATAGACATACGGTCAATCTGGCCGCAGATTGTACTCGAGCATAATCGGAGGAGCACCAGGACACGCCCATTGAGAGATACACTTGGAGACTATGATCGAGAGAGTTTAGAGATGCACTTGGAGGCTGTGATCGTGCGAACTTGCAGGCCGTAATCGAGCGAGTTTGAGGATACACTTGGGGGCTGTGATCGTGCGAGTTTGGAGGCCGTAATCGAGCAAGTTTAGAGATGCACTTGGAGGCAGTGATCGAGGAAGATTGGAGGAGTACTTGGAGGCGGTCAATCTGGATGCGTTAGTTCGGGAGGGAGGCACGACGGCAGCTGATACACTATTCATTGGTTACCTCGTGATTGTCGGAATGAAGAGAATCCAGTACATCATGCTCTGCCGAGAGATGAGAGACTGGCTGGGAGCGGGAGAGAGTCGATCTTTGGATGATGCAGTACGCGGTGTTTGCAGTACGCAGTGTATGCAGTACGCAGTGTATGCTGTACTCGGTGTATGCTGTACTCGATGTATGCTTACTCGGTGTATGCTGTACTCGATGTTAACTCTTGATCATCGCATGGAGAGATAGAGAGCGATGACTTAACTTCTTGTTCTTAGGTGATGGTAGAATTGAGGACGAGAAAGAGAGAGATGAGAGGGGATGGGGGACATCATCATGAGAAACTGGGACTTAAGAGAATTTCGTGTGTGAGTCAATTGATCATCCCCGATACAGCAGGTACGTGTCCCGATCCGGCGTGTAATTACACCGATACGAGGTCTTCCCAACCCAATCAGGCAAGTTGTACCCCTGATTTCTCATATCCGCTCGTATCATCCACATCTTTCTCATTTTCATCTCCATCTCTCTCTTTCTCGTTCACAACTCTATCATCATCGCAGAACACAAAGTTAAGTCATCCCTCTCTATCTCTCCCTGCCATGATCATGAGTTTACACCAAGTACAGCATACACCGAGTACAGCGTACACCGAGTACAGCATTCACCGAGTACAGCATACACCGAGTACAGCATACACCGGGTTCTGCATCCACCCAAGATTATTTGTCTTCCCTTCATTCTCATGATTTCGAGTGGACCCCTGAATGTTGCTTCAGCGTCCGGCGTTCCTCCCTACATGATCGACTGCCATTAGCCAGCTCTCCATGAGAGCTCGAATCAAAGGTAAGGTCTCCTTGTCACATTCCCACGGTTGCAATTTAACTAACTGATGAATAGAGTCTCAGCACCCGGCGCGCCGTCCATCAACCACCTCTAAGTACTCGTCCAATCTCGCTCAATCACGGCCTCCAAGTGTATCTCCAAACTCGCTCAATCACGGCCTCCAACTGTATCTCCAGACTCAGTCGATTACGGCCTCCAGGTTAGTACCATCATGGCCTCCAACTGTATCTCCAAACTCGCTCGATCACGATCCTGGAGTGCATCTCGATGTTCACTCGATCATGGCCTCCAAGTGTATCTCCACGTTCACACGATCACAGCCTCCAAGTGCATCTCCAAACTCACACGATCATGGCCTCCAAGTGTATCTCCAAACTTGCTCGATCATAGCCTCCAAGTGTATCTCCAAACTAGCTCGATTACAACCTCGAAGTTCACTCGATCCCGGCCTCCAAGTGGATCTCCAAATACGCTCTATTACCGCCTCCATGTGCATCTCCAAACTCACTCGAGCACAGCCTTGAAGTGTATCTCTAAGGTCAGTCGATCGTCATTTTCAGGCGCACCTCAAATTGCTCTGAAGCACTGCCTGCAGCCAGTCCAGATATACCGTGTGTAAATGGGTTGCTATATAAATACATTGAAGAGAATACAAACTGAGTACATGAGTTTTAAAAATCGTTGAACGATAAGTAGTAGCTATGATTTCCAGGCGCACCATCAGCGTTCCCAAAGAAGATCTTTTTCCCAAACTGCTCTACAGTGATTCGAGGTGCTCCCAGGCTTGTCGTCGGCGCTCCCAGGCTTGTCATCAGCGATCCCAGACTTGGTGTCGGCGCTCCCGGACATGTCGTCGGCGCTCACAGACTTGTCGCCGGTGCTCCCAGGTGCTTCCAGGTGCGCCCAAAGTTCCCTCTGGCGCTCCAAGGTGTTCTCACACTTATCATAATCACTCCCAAGTTACTCCTGTACCAGTCATCAGAGATCCCACTTACTCCGAAGGCAGGCCGGAATGCCCTCCTAGGGTCTGATACTCTCCTGAAATTGACGCATCTAAGTTTACACTCCACATCCTCTCAGACACTCCTGGAGACTTCCAGTGACTAAAATACATTTTCCAGATGTTGGATACCTCTGACTGCATTCGTGAGCCGCTTGATTCCTGGCACGAAGAGATGGCCGAGGCGAGCATGCCAAAGAAGGATATCCATATCATCAACTGCGGGCCGAATGCTGGAATAGTCCTCAGAGATTTCGGGAACAGAGCTCGGCGCATCATCAATTGCTACGGAGGCTCTCAATATCGATGCTGAGATTGCAGATGCTTTGAGCCCCAACTGCCTTTTAATGAGTGGTGCTTCATATACGAGGACTGATCCAAGGCTCACCGTGGCTCCATCGAGTTTGAAATTGAAGTTGTCTCCTTTCCGCATGAACTGGATGATACTGAGGAGGTTATTCATAGTGCAGGCTGGCACGTAGAGAACATGTTGCAGGAGGACCGTCGCGGGCTTCGCATTTGGCCGGTCGACCTAAAACATCATGGTTCCAGAGCCTTCAGCATCGACAAAGCTGTTGTTTGCTGTCTTGACCAGATGCTCCCCCTTTGCCATGGAGTGAAAGGTATCAAAGAGGGGACGGGTACCGGTGACGTGATTTGTCGCTCCGGTGTCAAGAATCCAATAATGCTCAAATCGATTTGCCGATGCCACATTGACCATGATCACAGGGTCTGGCGCAGAGTCCGAGACAGGGTGAGAATATATGACCGAGACAGGGTCCGAATGCATGACCGAGAAGAGGAACGACTCAGACTCGGCAATAGAGGTTGATGTGGTTAGGTTAGCATCACTTTTTGATTTCTCATTCAAGGCCCACGTATGGTTACTCCTGCACTTCGCCTTGATATGGCCCTTTACTCCACATCCATGGCATATGACCTGGCTCTTCTAATCGTCGCCCTACCTATCATCACCCTTCCTATGGTTGCCCTTCTCACCCTTCGAATATCATCCCCGACCTTTCTTCGTTACAAACAGTGAGGCATCTGGAGCAAGACCTCGTGCCCTGCGGAGGCAGGCTCCGAAGGACAGGAGGTCAGTCACAATGCTCGCCACTGTGTCTGCTTTCTCAGTGAGCTCGAGTGTTGATGCAACGGTTCGCCATCCTTCGGTATTCGGGAGGTTGGACATAATGTAGAATTTCCTCCAAAAGTCTTCAATCGTGATGTCGCATATGGCAAGGTCATTGATTATCTTGTCATGGGCTGAGATCCATTCTGTGACTGAGGGATACGACTCGAGTTGACATGATGTGAGCTTCGCCATATTGTATCGACCATCGACCTTGATGACCTTCTGAACGTTGGCTTTGATTGTATCCCGAAGTTGTTTAGGCTCAGTGAGATCTCAGTACCGTATCTGGATCGTTGATTCCATCAGTGCGGTGAGTAGCCCGCATGCTTTATTTTTGTTCATCTACCAGCATTCCCAGTCGCGAAGGACGTGGTAGAACTGATTGAGGTAGGACTTGTCAGTTGATTCCGGGAGGGAGAACTAGTCGGTATCTCGAGGGTCACGAGCTCCGCGAGTAGTAGCTGAGGAGGCGTTGCTGGTTGCTACAATCGGAGGCCTGGGTACACGCATTTCTCAGGAGACATATTTCCAGAGACCTTGCGCACGAAGTAGGTCTTTCGCTTCTATGGCGCATTGTCGATAGAAGCGCTGAGTGAGTTTTGTATCTGTGGTCGACATGGCAGAGGTTGAAACAGAGGGTTGCGAGACAATAAAGAGGGCAAAGGTTAACAAACAATAGAGAGGCACTACTACTAGGCGTCGATTCAGTTCAGTGCCAGGCTCATAACCTGTTGACATGAGAAGATGATGGTGAAGAGGATGAAGAAGATGAATTGTCTGTCGATCCAAAGAGAAGGGAAAACTATGGACTTATATATGAAATAGAGAGAAGGAAAGGCCAATGCCAACTACCAAAGCTGGAGCCCAATGCCAAGTACCAGTGCCAAGCCCTCCTTCTCGCCATGGGGGCAGACGAGACCGATGGGGGCAGGCGAGGCTGGTGGGGGCAGGCGAGGCCAGTGGGGGCAGGCGAGGCTGGTGGGATCAGGCGAGGCCAATGGGGGTCGTAAGCCACCGGCCACATGCCCGAGCCCGCCAGCACTGAACACAAGGGAAGCCACCGGTCCAAATCCCTAGACAACATATGGGACCTCAGAGGCAACGAAGGGTTCACCGTGTTTCGCAGTCACAGGTATTCATCAAAGAATCACGGTTGATGGAGTAGATGCAGAATCACGGTATCAAAGCAAAGTGGAAGCCGATATTGTACGGGAAAGGATCCGACAGATCCACCATCATTTATCGGTGCAGATGACACAGAGTCAGGCAGTTGCAATGCTTCCACCCGTCCGGTCGGACCCGGTCTGTGGTAGGGCTCAGTATGGTCCGGTCCAACCGTTAGGTCGGACTGGACGGAGCCCAAGACTGGCAGTCTGGGACTAGACAGGCTTGGTCTGGACCAGTCCACAAACGCTTGCAATTTCAACATTGTTTCTTAGTCAAGTACCACTGAAAACAAGACTCATCCTCACATTTATCACTGCACACCTCTGGATACCCACTCTGGGTGAAATTATGACATTTCTGTGTGTATATTTGGCGGCATGGAGATATATTTCCCCCATTAAAAGACCGATACAGTGAAAAAATACCCTAAACCTGGACACTGTGCTGGACTGGTCCAAATCAGTCCAGGCCAGTTCAGTCCAGGTCCAGAAATAGTGGGGATTGGTCCAATCCCAGTCCAAAAATTTCTCGGACTGCATCGGACTGGACTTGGACGGACCCGGTTTGGACTGGTCCAATGCTGGACTGGTGGAAATATTGAGTGGTTGTGGAAGCAGGAGCAGATTGGTCTCGACTTCCTGCACCCAATTTACGGGCAGGACAAAGTGTATGGTTGGATGCTCGGTATATATAGATGGTCCGACCACCACGAAAACTGGACTGGAAACGGCTCTGTCCTTAAGCGGTAATGAAACAGGTGTCACCATACGCATTCGAATTAGATTTGGCTGCGAGTATGCCAATACATAGAGTACAACATGTTTCATAGCTGGATCCCATTGGAGAACACTAGTTGCCTGGACAGGAGGCGGTGCCACCCCCACTGGTTGAGGTCGAATGCGATCAGGAGTATCAGTTGGAGTGGGTGGACGAATCCCAAATTTAGGGAAATCAGTTACAATATTTGGTTCAGTGGACAGGATACGATCATACGACATTGGAGCCAGCTCAAGATATCGTTGGGCTACAAGCTATTGATAGGTTTCATGAACGGTACCCGCAGAAGCCAGGACCATTGGGACAGGATCTCGGATGATCTCGATCCTCAGTGGGGGATACTGTTACGGCCCGAAGCATTTGTTAAGATAAGGTACAAATGAAAATTGGAAGGAATAGGCGAGTTGAATGTCACTCATTAAAGAATACAAAAGAGTATGCTAGCTTGATGTCACTCATTTGGAATACGAAGGAAAGAGCGTGTGGAAAGATAAGAATGGTGTGACAATGTGGAAAGAAATGTTGCGATGTTGGATGTTGTTGCGTTGCTGTGTTGATAAGAGTTGTGTTGCGGGTGTCCAAGATTATGAGGGAAGATTAGGATGGTACCTCGAGGCATGAGGAATGGTTCAAGAGTGGCAAACGAAGTGTATATCAAGAGAGGTTGTTTGGTGTTGGAGCATATCCTTTTCTTCTCTCTTTAGTCGTTTTCTTGTATAGCAAGCAAGTTATGACTTTCAAACAGCTTGGACTATTGTCTTTTGTTATCTTGATTGCTCGATATAAACTTTGAGCACCTTGTCCCGGAATATGATATCACATGGTTACTCTAATATCACCTATGCCCGACCCCGCCCATTACGTATAGGGCCTTGCACCAGCCTACATACTGTTAATGCTCTCTTGAAATTTCAATCAACCTGTATGGTGGATATCGAGATGTATAATTTATTTCTGGATTGTATTTGAACTGTACATACTTCACTTGTTCCCAGATTGCACTCACAGGAAATTATAACCAAAGGCAAAATATGCAGACATATACTCAATTCCCTTCACTTTATCAATAAAGTTTTTGTTGTATATACTTTTCTGTTCAGTGAGGCAATTGGAGAGTCCAATACCAAGGCATATGCCGTGGACAATGATGGCAGTTACCATCCATTTGCATATCATCCCAGATGGAGGTTAATGTATTAAATGATATACTTCAGTTTGCACACTGTATTTGCCAGATATGTATCCATTTTGCAATACATGGTCCTTATGGAAATCACATGATAGAAATGTAATGATGGATCCTAATAAATGACCTCATTCTTGAGAGGAAGTCCTTGGTGTTGCATAGTGGTTGTTGGATGAGCTGCATTGGGAGCATATCTACCAGTAGATAGATGGCATGCCAAAAAGAGAGTACCATCCTTCACAACAATGGTGGTCCTACACAATGGTAGATTTTCTTATATTTGTTTACTGCCTGCATCTTCATTCTTAACCCAAATAACTAGCATTGTGTTGAGAAATTGGATTTTGAATGTTGCCTGTGGGTCACGAAAATGCCAAGCGTCCGCGCACTTTCTTCACTCGTCTGGTACCATCAGGGAGAATCTCAAGGAGAATCTCAAGGCAGTAATTTGTTGTAATTGTCTTTATAGCCTAATTATTTTACCAGTCAAGAGGCTGAGAACTCCATTTTCTGTCATAGATGAAGTAATATACAGTTTGTTCAGTTTGTTGGTTGATAAGATTGCTGTATTATCCCGCATGGTTGTTAATTCAACATATGTTGTCCCGTCAGGTTGTTAATAACCTCAGCGGTTGTTAACTCAGGTTATGTTGTCCTGTGAGGTTGTTAACTCTGGCCCTGACGATTGCTAACTCTCTAAGCGCCCAGCACTAGTGAATTATGGCGGGACGGGTCCTTAATGGCCACCGTGCTTTGGGCACATCTTCTTGTCGTCTCGTATAATTTCCCTACTCTTCAAGAGCATGTATGTGAACAAAGATTTCATCAACAATAAAAATGAGTAGACCTCGCACAACTAAGCTTCTAACTGTAATGAAAGAAACCCGAGATCTTGGTCAGTTGCTCTGCTCATCGCTGGATGCATTCACTGCTGATCAGCGCTCAGCCGTGACCAATGATTCCAGTAGTCATGGGGTGGACGATCGAGGACTGAACCCTACCACAGACTGGACTAGTACTGCAACAATCGTGTCGTAGTCCAGTTCAGACCAGTTCAGACCAGACTGACCCCGGTCTAGACCAGACCGAGCCCTATCCGAGACCGGGATCGTCCGGACTGGTGGAATCATTGCTGAGCAGGCCATAGCACCCTCGCACGTTGCTTCGGTGGAGAAAAACGCGGTGAAATGTGCTGCAACAATCGTGTATGTTCTATAGGGATACACGGTGTAGTTGTAACCGTTGCATTATGGACTTTGGGAGGAGCAGCTCTCATGGTCAGCTAGTCGCTTGAAGATTTGGAAAAATGATATTACACACTATGTTTTTGTTGGTTCGTTTGACAGACAATTGCTGGATGGCCGCATAATCGCGTAATGCAAAATACTCAAGAAATTTGATAAGGTCTGCTGCTGATGCTAGTGTGATTTCGAGTGGAGTGGACGAGTGCAGGTTGTGTTGCGCATGAGCATCGCGGGAATTTATAGGAACCTAAGTTAGATTGAGTCCATCGTAGGGCGGAGTCAAGCAGAGTTGATTGTATAGTCTGTAATTATTGTATCTAGATTTCAGAGTTTAAATGTGGTGTGAGTTAGAGTTGAGGGTTCCGCGCACCGGGTAACGTCAGCTGCGTGACAAGGGATGACTGGGAGAGTGGGGGTCATTTGTTCTAACGAACCCCAGTCGATAGCCCTACTATGATCCATAGCAGATGCGGAAACGGCAATCTGGCTGCAATAATTCACCAACCCTAACCGCTTACAACCTTAACTAGATACCCATTACATATGTGTTGAAATTTAGATAGATATGTAGCACTGATAGGTAAAGACAGTATCATTTAAAGGTTTGCGCCTGGTTTTCACACACATCGCTGGCACTCACAATGGTGCAATGCCGCCACTAGTCCTTGAGATGTTCAGAACCATGTTGGCGGTGAGTCTCGCAATGAGTGTCATGTACCTTAAGGCCGTTATCTGCAAACCCCACTAATCCGCCGGCAACAACTGCAGCACAGTCATTCCAGATATCCACTTTTATTGTCCCCACTTCGCCTAGAAGTTCACTAGATAATAAACAACCTCGACTCTACCCTCATTTCGACATCGGCTACTAGATACCCGACTCCAAGCCAATGACAAATCAAAATAATCGCAAATCTCAAACCTAGTCGGTCAATGAGGTCGTTGATAGGGATCAGCGAGAGGCTGCTGTGGGAACTGTCCAAACAATGGGGTCTCCGAGCCTGGAGAGCCAGGAGTATGCGTTTCGTTCATTGCGCCCACCGCAGAGGCAGTGTCAATTTGTCGGTTCTGTCGCAGTATGAATGAGCCCCACGGCACTGGCAGCGAGAATAAATAGACCTCCCACAACTGTGCCCGAGATTGTGCCAGCCGAAAAGGGATTGCAGTTGCACTTTGGGCAGTCGCATGTGGTGGGTGTCTCGCTTGCTGCTTTGACCGTGGCCGTTGGCTTAGTCGACGCAGTCTCCGATTGTGAGCTCGAGGAGAATAACTTCATGGATAGCGACTAAACACTTGGGTAGGTGCCGCAAACGTAAGCACTGTATCCGCTCTCGGTATAACGCTGACAATATGGGAAGTTGGAAATTGAACTTTTCGATCATGGCCAGTCAGTCGCTTGATCACCCATCGTAGTAGCTACTACTTACCATGTTATTGTTTGAGCATTGGAGGGGCATACGGCGGAGCTGCCACCACATAGTGCGGTGTACTCATGGGAGTTGATACAGTCGGTGAAGACGACGCATTGATCTGCGCCCCACTTGTTGCAGCATCCTAACGCAGATAGGCATGAGATAGGTGTACAAACTGTATAAGTTGCACCGTTGCAGGCAAGTGGATCGTCTATCATGTGTAAGGCCGGACCTGCGGGTCACAAAATCTGAGAATGTGGCTTACCTGACTGACCCCGAACATAGCCACAAATACTTCCTTGATCTTGTCGTCGCCGGAGGTCGTGAAAATCTAGCAGTGCGGTTTCGGCACGTACCAGTGGTGCAGGGGTCGGGTTTGGATTCCAACCGGGGTAAGAAGTATCAGAAGTAGGCTGAGCTCCATCCCATGGCACGGCTTTAATGTATGCAATGGTGCAAAAGGTAGTGAGCAAGTAGGCGATGAAAGACATGACGTGGCAGTGATTTGGATTGAGTTTAGGGCTGTCGGTATCAGGTAAACAAAGGAGTGCGCATGCCCCAGCGATAGTAGGTTATGTAGTGGGATTCCGAACAGCCATTCTGCTCGCTGTGAAACACCCCGCTGCGGGTTTTATGCAACCATGAGCACAGCCGCAATCGTCGTACTTCAGAACATTCGATTAATACTAGGCCTATTGGCTATTCAGTTGTCGATATTCTGCACTTTGCAGCAGCGCCAAGATATGGATAGGCATCAGCGCGGAATGCGGTATTTTCCTCCAATCAGAAAATATCGACGCATGCTGGGATGCGCAAGATTTACATGCAGGCGGTGGAGGGAGCCAAAGACTGTTGGTGCGGGGTCTAAATTACGAGATAGTGTGGTGCTACGATTCCAGTCGTGAAAGTACAGTTTGTACATTGGTATTTTATCCTGAGATTGTTGGTTAATTACATTGATACATCTGCTTCATTCAATTACCAACTGATCATATATTGATACCGGGATGACGACCATGTACATACCATTGAATCAACCATTCCCAAAATATTGCATAGATAAGTCTAGACTTGTATTCCATGACTACCATATAAAGCCGCCCATAGATTATTCCGCTTCGGGTCAATTTATGGGATGCCAATTACTAGTTTGACTAGTCACGTGCTCGTAAGCTAGGCTATATGTGCCCTGGTAACCTTACCCCAAACCCCGAATCTTAACTTATTTAATTCTTGCCATGATTTTTGAAGCTTATGTTGCCATGCTGATCAGGAAACCTCAAGCTTTATTATTGGGGGTATTTTCCCATTATCAAATACTTTTATAGCTTTCCTATAGTCTCGAACGCTTCACCACACTCCGAGATTTTCCGAATAGTTTTATCTTCTTCTAGGAACATTTCGAGCTTCATTTGGAACACAAGATCAATCAAAAATCCAGCCCCCTTTTCGAGAAGAGTTAGTTCAATTTATTCATCACGACTAGAACAAGAATAGAATGCCGCATTCCGATTTCCACACCTGACGAACTAGATAGTAGGCTCTGCAGAGTGGTACCTCTCAAAGGCTGCGGAATCTCACTACAGGTGTCGAATAGCCTTGTTGCCTACACATAAAGCCGAGATCATCATTGCGGCAGTGTATTTGTTTTGTGCTGCAGACTACCACTTCTCCAAGCCAAGAACTGAATCGGTTCCAGGAATAGTCGATGATGGAGCAGCATACCAGTGGATGTATACATCGATCCTTCTGACTGTTGTGTTTTATGATCCGTTTATATATGCGTCTTCTAGAGACTAGATGAGCACACATATGCCGCCGAGCACTTCTATTGGTGTTGTAGATATATCTTATTTAATTACTGTGTGCTAAAATGTAAGAATATTTTTTTCGAAAGATTTCGAGCCATACCTAACAAATACCTAAATATAAGAAACCGAGAACTGTGATAGCGGAGCACACGCTAGCGAGTAGTTATCTGCACCAAACGAAATAACGATAGAATAATCGACATCACATCCCGGATCATCCCCATATATTTTTCTCGTGCCTAGACTTAGGTACGAGCTAGCATCACCTCATGCATACGGCCCAGGCGCCTTATTAGGGGCGTGGGCGCATCCAGCGCCCTCTCCTAACAAGCCGCTAGCGGGGCACCTCGTAGCCATACTCCCACCTTCCCCACCTTCCCCACTCCCAGCTGCCACATCTATTCAACTTTGAGCTCAATTAACTCCATGAGTTTTACTTTGACCAAGATATTATTTATATATGAAATATAGTTAACATGATGCTCACTTACTTACCTCCTCTTTAGTTTTCTCTAGTATTCAAGGAGTTGTTGTAGAACATGTACAGTGGCTAGATTATACTCAGCACTGCTGATGCTGCTAAGCACTGCATAGCATTACCGGTATTTTGCATCAGGTAAATTATTTCTACCGGACTGTAAAGTACATTTGTGATAAGTGACAGCTTATGACTCAAATGTAGTGACCTGAACCAGTTTACAGACAGTTCTAGTACCTGCCCATTGATAATGCAGAATCTATCTACATATAGTAGAGCTATTCTATGCAAATGGCATGGGATTTGACCAAAAATTGGTGGACCTAGAGGGGTGGCTAGTAGGTGAATGAGGAAAACACTCTACCACCCCTCCATAGCTCCACCAATTGTAGACCAAATTGAACGCCCTTTAGCACAGAGTAGCTCCACTATATGTAAATGGATTCCGCATTATCATTGGCCAGTTGCTAGGATATTCTGAGGACCACTAGAGGGGTCCACTATGGGAGAGGGGGGTAGTTGAAATACCCCCTCCCATCGATCCACAATCAGTGTCAGTGTCAGGCGAATGATAATGCAGAATCGATCTCCATATAGTAGACCTAGACTATGCTAATTTGTATGGAATTTGACAAAGAATTGGCGGACTTATGGGGGTGGTTAGTAGGTGGGCAGGTGGAGAAGAAGGAGGACTACCAACCCCAGTTGATTTTTCCACCAATTCTGGTTGGAATTCAGTGCCTGTGCTGCCAGTTTCTATTATGCATACCAGAAGGCTATTCACGGTTAGCTTGGCGGTTTCTTAATAGTGTAAAATGTCACTTGGGTGAACACTGAGTTATGCTATGGTAGAGTGTCTCCCAGTATTGTAACTTCAAAATTGTATCTATCACAACAACCACCTATTTGAATATTCCAAGACTGGTACTAATTGACAGCCAGCATACCATATATGCTCTGATATAATCGCTAGCAAATTTGATTTACAATTGGTGATAAAACAGGGGAGTCAACAGAAAGACAAAAAATCCGCCAGCTTCATGGACTCTCACTCACATTCTCAACTTGCTCAAAGTTGGGTCATTTGACTTGATTTTTGGATGCATATGTAGACTGTACAGTTACCTATTATACTGCAGCCTCTTTCCTTTGCTCCAATGTGTTGCTGTTGAGTAACTTGCAATTTTGAAAAAATACCGGGATTTCTTAGTGCAGTGCAAGGCACCCCGCTAGCGGCTTGTTAGGTGTGGGCGCTGGGCGTGCCCACGCCTTTAATAAGGCGCCTGTATGCATGAGGTGGCTAGCATGCGGCTAGGCAGATAACTCCAAATTAGCCCTCTTCAACTTCGCGCCTGGTTCAACCCGGCAGCTCGGCAGCGAGCTGACAGCCTGAACTCATCTTCGTCTCGTCCCCGGTCCGCTGGATCATGTACGTAAGCGCGACAGCACGAACGACAAGAATAAGCAGACCCCCAACAACCGAGCTTGCAATCATGATATATAGATGGTATACAATAGAGGAACCAAAATTAACTGCAGATAAAAGAAATTTATCGCAAATCAGATTGCTAAATGTGAAAAGCAAGTGTAAACTATGAATCAAATGGAAATCAAAAATCCATAATCTGCACATGCGTATTTTCAAGGCTGCCACCACGTTCACTTGTTCGCCTCATAATTGCCTAGCTCGGCTGTGTGCAGAAAACTCACCACACCTACAAGGCGTACCCAACCCAAAGGCGAGGTTACATCGGAGCTGCGAGGATAAGGCACCCTGCTACTTTCAGGAAAACAAGTTTCAGTTGGGCCTGAATGGCTTTATTGCTTTATATATTTCGAACCTAGACGGGATTGGAGCGCTTCAATTTCACTTTTGTCTGGAATTAACGGTATGGCGCAGACATCAGCAACGTGAGAAATGCTGCAAATAGTTCACCGGCGTCGATGCTAACAAACTACTAGAGCACCTTGGGTTACAGACGACCTTCCGAATACCTCATATAAGGATTTTCGGCATTCGCAAAGGCTGTCCAGTGAAGAAACTCTCGACGACCTTCCGAATACCACATATAAGGGAGTTTGGCATTCGCGAAGGCGGTCCAGTGAAGCAACTCTCGACGACATTCCGAATACCGCATATAAGGGAGTTCGGCGTTCGCGAAGGTGGTCAAGTGAAGAAACTTTCGACGACCTTCCGAATATCGCATATAAGGGAGTTCGGCATTCGCGAATGCGGTCCAGTGAAGAAACTCTCGACGACCTGATCGATATTTACCGCACACAGATGCACCAGAGATCTACAACAGATGGCATACCGCATTTGGATACACTGTTGAAATACCTGTACAAAAACGAAGCCGATTATACTACCTCCAAAGTTGTTATTCTTGAGCTCCATGCTGAGAACGGTCAACAATCGAGCTACAATTTTAGAGGCAGCAAATGGTCAGAGTTAAAAGCATATCTTTCCCAGGAACATCCAAAGTCAGGGCTAAGAATCATCATGATGGAAGGATTAAGCCAATCCACACTTGCCATTGTTGGTTCCCAAGTCGCAGTTGATCCTGACCTATTTTGCGATCATTTTAATCTCAGCGATCCAACACGATCCCCGACATTACGCAGCCAGAAATATCCTGGCATGGCCTTCTTCATTAAGCCAAATCCTAGCGCTGAGGAAGAAACTGCAGGCCTGCAAGATCCCCGGGCAGTGATGCGGCCATATAGATGTGCCTTATCGTTTGGAGCCGAGGCTTCATCTGGTGGAGAATGGACAGAAGGTTAGTTCCTTGGTTCTTGACACGACGGCATACCAGAATTCTTACTCAGTGTCTGTAACCAGTTGTTCTGATCGTGGATCCAATTATGAACCCTAAGAATATTCGGTTCCCTGCAAGTCATCAAGCTCGCAAATACTGCGGACAGACAGTATTCAAAACGTTTGTTGGTACGCTGAAAAGGTTGACCCCCGAGCAAACTAAGGTCATTCTTAAAGATCCTTTCCAATTATATCTTAAATTGGCAAGGCTCATCGGGAGCTATTGGTCAGATCTACTATATGAGATGAATATATCAATTCGACCTATTTTCGACGTCCCATTCTGTAATCAGAAGTTGGATGCAACGTATTATATCAGAGATTTTAGCCTTGTACTGCACTCATCAAGTACTATCATGGACATCTCCCTTCAAGAGTTCAAAAGTTACTCCGCGAATAGGGTGGCAATAGTTGGCGCCACCAGTCCAATGCCACTGGGCACTGCAGGTGTCGCTGAGGCTAACCTACTTATAATGGATTTTGAAGATCTTACGGCAAGGGCTCTTGCAGTGCAGCAGAAAGTTCAGCTTAGTATGTTATTCTGTCTTGACAGACATAGCGGACGTCGAGCTGACTCGGGCAAGTCTTTGATAGCGTTTTCCGGTATTATACAGTTTTGGAAAGTGATAAGGCATTGAACCATGCCAATGCAGGGTTAGCGCATGCCGCTTCGGGACTTCAACAAACTACCAGCGTTCACCGGTTGACTCAACTATTGTTTATCTACATGTGAGCATATTCGATATCCCTATATCAGAGGATGAAGGGTTGTCTGACTTCTTGGTGTTATTAGCCCTCTGTCGTTTATCGCAGCGATCTTGAGTATGAACGTCAGCTCATTTCTGGTTCAGACACTCCCAAAGCTCTGTATATTCTTCATCCTGGCGATAATACTACTTGTGTTAGCATTCGGTGCCGCGTGGTATCTGGAAACGGCATGGCAATTAACACCGCGCTGGGTTGTATACCGTGTTCATCAGATGCGAAGGTTTTGGATGGACTGTAGAACCAAGATTGAATGGGCTCGCTGTTAGTATGAGAGTCAGGAGGTACTGGATAGTGCTAAACCTTGGAATTTAGCTCAGCTTAGCATGCCAAATATAGCCGAGATTGAAGGAATCGAGATCAATCAAGACGGCACAAAAGTCAAGGCCATTCTCAACACCTCGGAACAAGAATCGTTAGAGACATTCGAATCTGAGGAGCAATTGGAAGAAACTGCTCCTTACAAGACACAACACCCAACACAGCATCCTCAAGAGGACAGAGGTGACGGACCTGACAACGATCAGCCGGGATCTTTACCGGTTCCATTGGACACGCCGCTTCAATCCGATCAACAGCGGCCTCCCTCAGGAGCGGACCATCAACGATCCGTTATATTTATCAATGACCCACCATCAGCTATTTGGCTAAGAAGAGGTTCAGAAGACCATGTCCAGTGTGAAAGTTTGAGCACAGACTGACGTTTCTACTTGAAACTCGGGACCTGCTCACCAATCAACAGCCTCATGCCTCGGATTCAGACAGTAGAAGTGTGAACACGCTGAGCAACATCTACTCTTGGTCAACCTTTTGGGAAAAGAAGAGGGCGGGAGAGGATCAGGTCCAGAAGAGCAAGTATAGAGTTGGTTTTAGAGCAATGGCGGACGTTTCATAATGCGGTGTGATATGTTGGGACAATTTCTAAGTAGTACGGAATCATTAACCTTTTCATAAATAAATGGTTTATTCTATCGTCTTCTCTGTAAACTGGAACCACTGAACCGGGGGCGATAGAACTGTTTTGGGGGCAAGGGGAACGTCGGAAATATCCGCTCCCGTACTTTGAGGGACCAATAGTGTTCCGCAGCCGTCGGCACGCACGATATGTCCAGCTTTATATACAGAGCGAGGGGGCTCTCGTCTTAGGCTTCGTCAGGACAGGATCTTTAGTGTAAATCCAGGGACACCTATCCTATAATTATGTATTTGACCAACGAAATAGCTATGTACATTCAAAGGCATTCCAAATTACCCTATATCGGTCAGTGTCAGCAGAGAGAACAATGCAGTCAGATGAGCGAGTTCGGTTGGACCATTGCATACATGGCGTCTGGGGCTGAATGTGAAGACGGATTATGCATTGTTTCTATCCATGATGTGTCAAAATATTCGGCTTTCTAACTGCTGAGCCAAAACACACCTCTGCTGTGATTGGTCATCGGTAATCACTCGCCGGGTTCTGGCTGCGGTTAAAATTTTACATTACTTATGCTAGGATATGAAAAGAGACAGACTATTCAATCCTAGATGCGCCAAATATCTTGCTGTACAGTCGTTGGGCCAAATAAATACTCCTGTCGGATTTAGTTACATAGAATTTCAAAGCCGCCCAGGAAGAGTATAGATGCTGGATATCTAAGGCAGACTTAGCAATAAGCTGATAAACGCTTCAATCCGTATTTACCACTCATATCTAGGGCACATGGGTTATCAGTATCCTGCGCTTAATAAGACATTTGGTGGGCTCTCGCATAGAGTACCTATAGATTGCGGGCCCGGGAGTACAGCCAGCGCTAAGCATCTTGACGTACCACCCTAATTCATAGATTCTCACTAACGTCTGAGACATGGAAATCGGATACGGCACGATCTCGGACACTGCGCGCACCGATATGCACCACCAAAAATGAACCATATAACAACCAGAAGTCCAATTGTTACCAAAATTACATGCAGTAATCCCTATATAATGAAGAATAATACAAAATCCTTTTTCCATGCCTAGCCCCTAATAATACCCTCAGTCTTCTGCACCAGACGCTTCCCCACCCTTTCCAGAGACCATGGCCACTCTACCTCCCTTACCTCTAGACCGAAAGCCCATACTGTGCTGATATGGTATACATTTATCAATGGAGTCCCTGTCTGGACCCTTCAAGTCACTGAGACTTCCTTCCTTCTCTCCCTCATCATCTGAAATCACTATCGTGGCCTTTTTCGAATCCTGGGAGGGAATAACAAGTGACTGATTACTAATCGAAGGGTGTTCCGATCGGTGATTTCTGCTTACCTTAAGCCTTCGTCCCAGCAATTCGTCCCGGCAGTTCCCATCTCCGTATTAATATCCAAGCTCTTCTAGCCTTCGGTTTGCTCCACCTCATGCATACAGCCAAGGCGCCGTACTAGGGGCGTGGGCAAGCCCGGCGCCCGCACCTAACAATGCAAGCGGGGCACCTTGTAAATCCCGGATTTTTTTCAAAATTGCAAATTTCTCAACAACCACACAATGGAGAGAATATCAGAGAGAGCAGTATAATAGACAACTCCGAGGCCTACATGTCAATCCAAAAATCAAGTCAAATGGTCCAATTTTAAGTAAGATGAAAATGTGAGTGAGAGTCCATGAAGCGGGCGGATTTTTGCCCACCTCCTAACCCCCCTGTTTCATCACTAATGGCAAATGGAATTCACTGGTAATACTGTCAGAGCATATATGGTATGCTAGCTGACAATTAATATCAGTCCTGGCAGATTTGGCCTGGTGGTTGTTGAGATAGGTACTAGTTCTGAGTTGCTGAAGTGGAGACCCTTTATAGAACCATAACTGGTAATTTTTGCCCAAGTGACATTTCATTGTCCCTAGAAACTGCCAAGATGTACCCAAGTAGCTTTGTAGCATGCTAAAGAGACTCATGCAGCAAGGGCAATGAATTCCAACTACAAGTGGTGGAGAAATCATATGGGGTATAGCTCTCCTTATTCTCCCTTAGCTGTCAACCCATAAGTCCACCAATCCTTGGTCAAATTCAAAGCTCTTTGGTACAGAGTAGCTCTCCTATATTCAGATGGGTTCTGAACTATCATTGGCATGATACTGATACTGATTGTACACTGGTCAGTCTCTATATTTGAGTCATCAGCTGTCACTCATCACAGATGTACCTTGCAGTCAGGTTGAAAAGATTTAGCTGATGGTATATGACATGTATCTAAGCATCAAGTAGCAAAGATTTACCTGATAGTATATAAGATGTATCTAAGTGTCAGGTAGAAAAGATTTATTTAATGGTATACAATATGTATCTAAGTGTCAGGTAGAAATAATTTACCTGACACAAAACACCAGCAGTGCTAAGCAGTGCTTAGCAGCATCAACAGTGCTAAGTATAGTCTAAGCCACTGGACTTGATCATCAACCACTCCTTGGATATTAGAGGAAACTAAAAGCGGAGACAAGCAAGTGAAAGAGCATCTTGTTAACAACATTTCATATATAAACAATATCCTGGTCAAAGTAAAACTCATGGGGTTAATTGAGCTTAAAGTTCGATAGATGTGGGAGTGGGGAGCTGAGCGGTTACGAGGTACCCCGCTAGTGGCTTGTTAGGAGTGGGCGCTGGACGCGCCCACACCCCTAATAAGGCGCCTGGGCCGTATGCATGAGGTGAATGAGCGGACACCGCTGGTTTTGGCGCGGCTCGTCGAACTTGACACCACCCTCGAGTACAATTACGCCACAACCACAATAGCTACATACACATAAGTTGTCGGGAAATTTTTTTACAAAGTAAGGAACGTCTACCAGTGAAGAGGGCCTCCATTTCTACGATACAATTTAGCGACCCTGCGCGGCATTCCATCTATCCATTTATATATTCTCTCCCAAAATAAATCTTCCCACAGCTCCTGTGCAACCTCAATGATCTTCTTCTATCCATAAGGTCGTTTATTAAGGTCCTTCATAACTTCTCTATACTTTTTCTTTCATATAGACCATATATTCTCAATAGGATTCATGTTTGGTGAGTGTGGTGCCCAGTCCTTCAGCATCCTATTCATTATCCGAAATTTTCGCGTATATTTGGCAGTATGGTAGCTGGCACCATCCTCAATTGCCTAGCATCCATTCTCCGTACCTCCCACACTCTCATACTGTGGAAGAAGATGGGAGGATCACAATTTCGTTGATATACTGTGGGGAATTGAGGCCGAGTTAGATATTGGGGGACATTGGTTTCTCCCCAGATCTTTGTCGTACTGGAACCAATTGCGGGTGGCCCTTGGATGAGAATCTTGCAAAGAACTTGACTGTCTCAAAGTCACCAACAAAAGTAGGAGCTAGATTGCGTTCTTTGAAGGTTGTTCCAGGTTTTCGTTGTACACTCGATCGCTGATGTTTTGGGCCCACTTGAAGGTAAACCTCATCAATGTAAATATGCTTTCTCCACCACTCTGTGGGTAATTTCCTCCGCTCTCTGGCCCAGATCTTGCACTTCCTTCGGTCGCTCAGGGGTGAGCCATGGTGTTCGCTGGCAAATTCGTACATACCAGTCGCGCTTTCGCAGAGTGTCATCAACCAACCGCTCTTGTACATTGAGGCCAGAATCTGAGGTGATATCGCGTAACGTAGCATGAAGATTGCGGTCTGATAGTTGGCATAGGTACCGCTCATCAGCATCCGATCATTTTCTTAGTGCTCCAGGTTGTGGTTCGTAGCGAATTCGATTTTCTTTGTCCTAGGTGGCTGCGATCTTCTGAGCTCCAGATTTAGAGGGTTAGAGATCTTGGGTAATGGTTTGGGAGGACTGAGTTTGTGTAGGCTGCTCAATGACCTGAACTCTTTCTTCGATTGTAGTCTCACGCCTCGGGGCCTTCTTTGCCTTCGCCATGATGTTGTTGTGGGTTGGTACGCGATCGCGCTCGCGTTGTTTATTTTTGACGAGGTGCGCCAAGCTGCTTGTGTGCACTACTTATTTCACCCGTCTGTCCCCAGCGCTTGTCAAATACTTGTCGGCAAATAAACACACATGTCCACAGCATGCTTCACTGCCTCAAACTTGGCCCTGTAAACCACGATATGCTCGAGTGCATGCATGAAAACATTTCCCTTTAAATAACCAATATTACCTTATGAGTTAGAACTGTGCATGTACTTATCTTTCGTGTCTATCAGAACCTCATGACTCATTACAAAAATGTGTATGGGAGCGGCAAGCAGTAACAAGGAAATGTTAAAAGTGGGATCATAGAGAAGACTAATTGTACTAGTGTAACTAAGAGGTTGCAAATGGCCTTCTATATATACGGAAGTCCATGTACGAATGCGTACGTACTCATCTATTTATAGATATATATAGCTGAATACCATTTGCGTGTATGAGCTCGAGCCTAGTAAGCAGCCATACGAAGGCTGAAATCTATAAGCACCTACTGAAAGCTGAGATCTATTTATGATACAGGATGTTGAAATATGGAATGGGAGAACCGTGTGAATAGACCTAAGATACAGAGACTAGAGAGCAGGAGAACGACTCGAGATATATACAAGGTAGTTGGGTGTCTTATGCCGTACTGGCTGGGGGCCTTGCCATCAGCTCAGCTGAACCTCAGTTCGGTCAAGTCCATGCAACACAGGCGTTGCATGTGTACCTGCATCGTGAGCCTCACTACTCAGGTCCGTTTGATATGCAGTTGGTGTATGAGGATACGCCTCAGGAGAGCGGCTCAGATCAGTGCAGAGCGGCTCATATCAATGCAAACGGATATGCAAACGGAAATAGATATGGAGACGAATGTGGATATGGATATAGGAGTCAAGTCTGTATATATATGGACCTTCGGCCCTCGAGAGATCAAGTCAATCAACAAGTCTTTCTACATCCAAAGTAACAACAGGAAATAAATAGTCAACGAGTGATTTAATGTGATCGTATCGAGTACACCTCCAAACAGTCCTCCGGCTGCATGAGACCGCTGCTAGCTGTAGATTATGTATAGTCAATTCCCAAAGCCAAAGCTCGGGAGTGTTACTGTTCGATAGCGTGATCCATGACTTGGGATATTTTTGTCAGGGTTACTTTAGCAATCTCGATTCTTCAGACATCACGGTAGCACAGAACCCTATATAGTAAGTAAAAACAGATGTTTCGTCAGTCACAGCGTGGCGTCGGGGCGACCCTAGGTCCGAGACTCATTTGTCACATCATAGATGATAGTATTATGTCAAGCCATTGATAATCGCTCGAGCCAAATTCGGACTCATTTGATCCAAAGTATTAACAACATGTTAGAAAAAGCTCTCATATTCTGAAAAGTTGGAATAGAAAATGTTAAAGCAGTGTAGTCAGTAAAAAAAAGGGTCACATTGAGGAAACCCTCGAAAGTATCGTGCTTGCTCAGTAATTTGGGACAGACAACTTCAAGATCTTCAGATAGCCTATGCTAACGAAGCTGTTACAAACAAACGTGTTTGGCGACACCACAAATACAATTCGGTTGGTGAAAGATGGAGTGTGGAGGTGAGATGTAGAGCATGCTGAGTGTAGGCTGTTTTGGGAGAGATTTAATGGTAATATTCTGTCTGAATCAATGAAATATGGGAAGAATCATGAGACCAGCTGACTCTGAAGCAATAGAAGTGATATATATGCATACAGTCCGTGCGATTATCGACAGCACTAAATCCTACAACCGCATGTGCAGCCTGTTGTACAGTTATCGTAGAGTAATTCATTTCATCGTTCCAATATACTATTAAGCGGAAATGCTTTTTAAGTAGAAGCATGCTGCGATACTGTACAGGCCACTGAGGTTCGGACGTCAGCAGTCAGCGCGGGGTGTCTGTCTAGCAGTTTTAATGCCTCTGTCAGCGTCAGTGGGCTAGTTTCCAAACAGTAAAAGTTGTCAGCACCTTCAGGTTTAATTCTATACTATACTCTACATTAAACAGGTCCATATTGGGGATATTTTCCCGCTTGGTCCACTTTTACCCCACCTGTTCTTCCTGCACTTTTGACCCACCACTAACTGCCAGCGTTTTCACCATTATCTTATCCCTGTCCATCTCTTCTGGAGCTGTCAGCACTGGCTGTCCAAAACAAAATTACCTTTCAGCAACAGACAGTGCCCGAACCTCAGTGGCTGGTACCGGAGTTGAGGCTGTGGCGCAGCTACCCAGCAGAAACGGTGGATTGGCAGAGTTAGGGCTAAAAGCACGGTACAAATATACATAGATAACTGAGACATGCGGGTTACATGGTATAGTGGGTAGTACTGGCTGCAAAAGTATAGACAACAGCATCGGAGGGACGGGGTGCTAATGCAGAAGTTTGGAGTAGGCGTGGAAGGAGGGGTTGAAATCACATTCCTCCAGGATACCAACCAACCCTAACTCAATCTCCTTATCGCTTGCACAGATGGATAACTAGTCAACTCTCGGTGACAGGTATTAGTTACTGTACAAATTATCCTAGCTGCAAAATCATAGAACAAATATCACTGGCCAGTGGAATAGAACAAATATCACTGGCTAGTGGAACAGTCGGGCTTAGCCGGTAAAGTATCATCCCTAACATAATAAGCCATCCCCGCTCCTTCTTTTCGCTGCCAACTGTTGCACACACCACTATTAGAATTAACTACTGACTCCGCACTCGGTGACTTCAAAGCGGCTACAGTTCTTATGTTGGTGTCTGTAAAGCGAGCGGTAAACAGTGGTAAACAAGCATCAGTTCGGGACTTGTCTCAGAGCTAGCTTGCCAATTCTGACCGTTGTTGTGGCTGGTTGTGTTGTACATTTGGAGAATTGCTGTGTAGTGGCACCATCGAGGCAGGAGGCCTGTTATGGGCACCTTCGGCGATTACCGGCGGAGGTACGTATGCCGGGACACTCGGCCGACGACGGAGCATAAACGAAAGGCCAACAGCGGTGGCGGCGAGAATAACTAGACCTCCTATAACCGAGCCAGCAATTATTCCTGGCGAAACTGGTTTTGGACAAGTTGGTTCTGTAGTCCCGATTGTGCTTCTACACACACCGGTGGTAACGGTGATTGTTGGAGCCCGCGAGACGGTCGCGGAGGAGCTGAAAAACGTCATCGATAGGGAAACTGCGCCAGGGGACGTCCAACAGCCGAAAGCACTGTATCCACTGTAGGTAAAACGTCGGCAGTATGGACTAGCGGAATCGAGGCTGTTCGGTCTTGGTTAACTTATGTCACAAGATGGCAGTCATTACCCACCATGTTCCTGTGAGGTCATTTGAGGCGCATGAACTAGAGCACAAAACAGAATACTCGAAGAAATTGATACACTCGGTAGGCGCGTAGCATGCACCGGCGTTGTCACAGCACCCCAAGGCAGAGTTACTTGTAATGGGAGAGCAAATCGACGAAGCTAGATCGACGCAGGCGAGAGTATTGGCTTCATGGAGATGTTAGGCCAAGTTCAAAGTGTGAAGACGGGAATGGAGAATTCCCCACTAATAGCGCCATTTATGTAACCACAAATAGCCTTGTTGGCCGAAACCTGGCGTCGCAGAAGATCATGTCGTTTTCCATCGTCCACAACTGGTAGAGGCCTAGGAGTTGGTGTAGGATTCCAGCCGAGTGAAGGGGGAAGTGTAGTTGACGGGACACGATCCCACTGCATAGCGGTGGTAGGTGTAATAGCGCAATAGAAAACGGAGAGTAGAAAGGCAATGTGTTGTGTCATGACGGTGATTGTTTTAGGCGGGGAATTCATAAGGCAAGCAGCTGAACTGCTGATGGAAATAGTTAAGTATTGTGATGCCCTTTGTATTATGCAGCTTTGCATTCAGCCGCACGTAGTCTGCAGATCGCAGAGTTGTGATGCATTGCATAACGGAATTCGGAACAATGATATTGCGTGTCACAGATATCCCACTCCGTTGAGCTCACATATACATGTAATGATCATCTCCCCTTTTGCGAGGCCATGCCGCACTGCCTTAAAATTAATTGGATTTGATATCAATCTGCACCTACTGCATACTTCTTTTATGTGGCACGCGATTAGTGGCTCTCAAATGTCTCGGCACTAGTTCCAGTACAAGACAGCCGTCTCTGGAGACGGTACATGCTGTACTCGGGTACAAGGGTATTTCGGACGCGGTGACACAGGGCAAAAGAGCGCCCGACTTTTGCCCCATACAACAAGAAATGCCAAGATCCTCATCATTCCCTACATGACAAATATTTTTCTGAGAAAACTTCATAGAAGCATTTCTGATAACCAATTATCACTCCCCTCTCTTTCGAAATTTCTCTCTATTGTTGTGGTGGATGTGTAGAATTTCCGCATTTTATGGGGCGCGCCCGACTTTTGGCACCCTCCGAGTACAGGTTCAATTGATAGCAGTGTTCCTAAGCGGCCAGGCCGGCCCGGCTTTGTATAGGCCGGGCCTGGCTGCCCTTAGCGGCGCCTTTCAAATGAGGGCCGGGCCGAGCCTGCAGGCTTTTCCGGCCGGCCTGGCAGCTTTTCTTGGCGGACTAAGCCTAAACAGAATATTTTGTTCGAAAAATTCTCTGTTGCCTATACTTAGAAAGTCTCCAAAGTACGAAACATAAACCATATTCAACTCAATCATCGTAGCCCTGCCATTGCCGAATTCCATCCATCAACCAGACCAAGGCTTATGCAGGCCGATGCAGGCTTTTTAAATCACGTGCAGGCCGGCCAGCCAGGCCGCTTCGGAACACTGATTGATAGATTGGCCGATAAAGGCGTTTGTACCCATGGAAGAGCTCAAGAAGATAAGTCGGACGCGGAATTTTGCTAGCTTTTGTTGCTGAAATTTGCCTGTATTTTGTGGAGCTTACAAATGTTCATTTCTTGGTGGTTATCCTCAATACATCCGGAGTGAAGACTTATTCATCTTTTCATTGGAAGTCTGGAACTCACTAGAGGCTTTTATTGATGAGTTCAGGGTAGATCCCCCGGTGTTACATTCTCTCTATACAAGTTTCTTAACAATTCTCAACATCTAACTGATACTTCCCTCTAGAGGTGTAGTTAAGTTCTATTTATAATGAATAAGTGCAAATTTGGGTCATTCATTATGTCACGAAGGAGCAAAGTAGTGAGCAGTGATATCAGTTATACTCGTGTCAATTCGAGCATCCTGATGATTAACAAGTATGATGATATATTAACTGCAATGCCTACGGAGTATGTATCAAGCGATTCCCCTCACTATTCCCATTTCTTTTCATATTCTCATCACAACGACTCTTTTGGTTTACAGTACAAGTTTCTCTACTGTATTCACTCTTCCTCGTAAATTTACGTAACACGATTTCAAGCTTTCACAGCCGCGAAAGTCTGAAATCAGTTGATAATTCGGGGGCAACTTTGAAAACGCTGAGATATTTCCAGCTTCCAGCTTTCCGGTGGGCGATCGCAGGGCTACATTGAGGCGGAAGCTTTGAGCTAATGGAAAACTCTGAGTTTGTGGAAACTTGGGCCGATCGGTAACTCTAAGTCTGCGGAAGTAGTGACGTTGATATCGCCAGCCTACTTGTCTAACCCAGTGTTCCTAAGCTGTCAGGCCTGGCCGGCCTGCATGAAGCCTGGCCTCCAAAATCGCGGTCGGGCCGCTCAGGAACACTGGTCTAACTTAGACTTGCTTCCACCTCTGGCCGGTACCGAGACTATCACCGCAACCATCATCATCTCCATCACCATCTCCATTACCTCCGACATCACCATCACCATCACCATCATCACCATCACCATCAACTCCAGCTCTGGACCGAATACGTATACATACGCCCAAAATCAATGGGAAGCGGGCTGCAGATTCCGCTGGGAAATCTGAGTCGAAGATCTGCTCTCTCCAAGGTTCAATTGTCTACCTTTCCTGCAGAATCTAAGGCTGCAATTATCAACATCATGACTGTGACACATCGTGAGATCCTGTGGTGGTGAGCACGCTAAAGATAAGGTTCAGACTACGATATCAACCAACGCCATGATTTCGGCCACCCATCATACGCCACACGCTGACCGCCACACGCCGCCCGGCGCTTGGCGCCTGCGACTCAGCGAATCTCTACATCGAAGCGCGCGAGATACCCTGCACTCATGAGCGAATATCCTTGCGAGCGTCCTTGCGAGCGTAGCTGGGAGCACACTTTGGAACGTGCAGTCAAGCTTGCTGGGAGTGTGAAATCGAGTGCAATCGGGAGCATACTGGAAAGGGCCTTGTGAGCGTACTTCAGGGCGTCTTAAGAGCGTGCTAGGGAGCGTACTTGGGGGTGTGCGTGGGATCATCTTGAGAGGGTACTTGGCAACGTACAGGCTAGGAGTGTGCAATACAGTGCAATCGGGAGCATACTTGGGAATGTACTTGGGAATATGCTTGGGAGCGTGCTTGGGAGTGTCTTGAGTGTGTACTATCGAGTGCGGATAGATGCAAATATACGTGGGAAAATAGTCCAAGTCACGCGAAAGGAGAATGGCCGTGAAAACTAGAAAGTTCACGGTGTATTCCGAAATCAGCTGAAACCCTTCGAAAGCCGGAAAGTTAACGGTGCCTTCCTAAATTCGCGTGAACTTTGAAAGCAGCCCGAAGTTCTGCAAAGTTCTAACGCTCTGCTATTATTGCTGCTCTACCACTCTCGCTACTCTACCACTCTTTCTACTCTATCTCTCGTTCTACTCTATCACTCTTTCTACTCTATCACTCGTTGTATCATTACATTTTGTCCCTCTACCTCCACCACTTTGACCACGTAATGTGCCCTTCCAATCCTACCGATCTCAACAAGCTCAGAGAGAGGAATCGTATACCTACATCCACGCCAACAAAACCTGGACCTAAGTAACCCGGCTCTGAATCTCCAGTTCAGCACAATCACGATACCTCCATTGATACCATGTTTATCAACAAAGGAAAAGCCCCCGCCAATGCTCCTGCTCCAGTCTCCGCCAACACCCACACTAGAGTCCCAGCCAAGGTCCCCTCTAAATTACCTGCTGGTATGGCTCCCAGTTAAAATTCCAGCACAATGCATAGTGGCCAAGAAACGGAACTCAGTAGTTATCATTACAACAAAAGGTGTTGGGAAACGGAGAGGTAAGAGCGGGAGTGAGTTGCATATCATTTGACAAAAATGACATGACTAATATCAGCCTTAGTCAAATCACGGCGCAAAATTAGATTCTATCAAAAGTCCACAGATCTTTTGATCCCAAAAGTATCAATGGTGAGATTGATTGTTCTAGTCCATTCACGGAGGCGGTTCCTCCGCGGAGTACCCAGTCAGTTCACGGAGGCCCACCTTCCGTGAACGAACCGTCCGTTCACGGAGTCCGTACCCCACCTCTGTGAACTGACTAGTTCATTCACGGAGTCAGTCAAAATTTTCAAATACTCTGCTCTGCACGCATGTATGTGCACGCACTGGCATGTACGTACACTCTGCTGGCTCTATCCAGCTGAATTCAATCAGCGCAACTGCGTACGTTCAGCGCAGCGCAATTGAGTACATTCAATGTGTAAAGGCAACTGCACTACTGATCATTGCAAGTGTTTCAAAGCAAAAGCCGAGTGCACACTTCATTGCCATGGCCGAGATGGCCGTGCACAGTGCATAAATACTGGAGCTTCTGCTGCGCCATTTGGTACCTTCAATCTCGAATGAAATACAAGATCAGTTCCACCAGAGCCAGGTCCCAATCAAAAACCCCGTTGAGCGAATACACAAGGAGATGCTTGTGCGTATACTGATCCCACATCTGCGGAGGATACTGCCAATGATAGCAGTGATTTGACAGAACCAGATACTGAGGATGAGGAGGTTCTCGAGGAGGAAGAGGTCACTCGGGAGGAAGAGGAAGAGAAAGAGGAGGAGGGCACTGAGGAGGGAAATGAGGAAGATGAGCCGGTGTCAAACGATGACATGGAGCACAGTGTAATTGTAGTTGCGTCAGGACGTCCAAGATGCATCCAATTGTAGGGATCACGATGATGTATAGAGTATATGGTTCAACTTGACCGAGGGCTAGTAGAAGCGAATTGGTGGCGGGGGCCTGACGGATAGCAGGTGGCGGCCGAAGGTAAACCCTGAGTTTGAGGTTGAGCTAGAGCTCAACCTTGAGCATGAGCTTAAGTTTGAGTTTGGGTTGGACGCAGAGCGGGAGGAAGTCAGGAGCAAGGAGAGGAGTATATAGGAGGGGCGGACGGGCAGAGGGGCAGAGGTTGGGCAAGCAGCACACCATGCATATATTGTGTTTTTTTAAGTTCTTTGTTTCCGACTCTACACCCAGTAGAGGGCGTCCGGCCTAGAACGGGAGAGTTCAGGCGGAGTGGCGGCCACAGCGGTGGCCACCACTCCTTGGAGGTGGCAACCTTGTTTATGCTTCGTGTACTATTTCGTTTCAGGTTTTCCTTTCAGTGTCCATTTTTGTTCAGCAGTTGTTTGTATATGACTGTGAATGTAAAAGCACGTGTCGGAGGGAAGAGTGAGCCCACTGGTTATAATTTTTCATTTACTCCGCGAACAAACTAGTCAGTTCACGGAGGTTGGGTACGGACTCCGTGAACGGACGGTTCGTTCAAGGAAGGTGGGCCTCCGTGAACTGACTAGGTACTCCGCGGAGGAACTGCCTCCGTGAATGAACTAGAACATTGATCAAGGTGGTCATCTACAAATCTGCCACAATAGTCGATATGAAGGTGTTCGGTGGTAGTGTTGATGCATTGCAGTGCATCTCCCAAGAGTACATCATAAATCTGTTCCAATGCACCCAGACTATGGCATATATGCAGAATATGATCAACTTCAACCCAAGATGATAGAGGGGGCTATGGAGCAGAGGAAGATAACTAGCAATATCATCACTACGAATCTTGTTTGAGTATCGTTCAGGATATTGTTGCATGTCATTTCATGATTCTCAGTTGGACTGTGTTCTTATTGGGAATGGGGTTTGTCATTTCGGCTGGGATTTCTTTAGGCATCTTTTCTCTGGTTTCTCTATTCAATTAATCATCATTTCGGTATCTCGTTTGTACTAGGTCATGAAGGTTGAATTACTCTATTGATGATACCTTTTCTTTTACCTTACATCATATCTATATATCATATTACTATTAGATAGCCAGTATTAGTCAATAATAATTGTATTCTTGTAATTAAAGACAAGTTCATTAATTAATAAATCCTGTCAATGGTACAAATTGATTGATATTTGCTCCATGAAATGACTCGAAGATGACTGATGAGCCAACCCGCAAACTGTGCTGCAAGAACTGGTGACATAATGACCATCAAGCCATTCTCCGTGAATCCGACGTGACAATCTATGATGTGCGTATGTCCATATCCCATCCAATTCCTTGCGGGATTTGGAAATCGTGTCATCCTAAATCCCGTCCCGTTAACATCCCGTGGTTCTTACTACTCTGTTTCTAACTGTTACTGAATACCCTGCACAGGGAAGAGCTGACACACAGTACCACGTACTCTCTTGAAGCCGAAGTTGGACTGAAAAGGTGTAGCTATGAAAACACTAACATAATATCAATCAGGACCTCTCCAGAACACTACCTTACTATCTTCCCAAGACTTTATGCTAAAGTAAAGCGTACCCACCAGATTATTCTCTTTATCAAAATGTAGAATTCAGTAATTTGCGACTTAGCACCACTGGCGGAAATCTAATGTCTTCCGCATCCAAAAGTGCAGAAGCTGTGTAAAAGGAATTCTCGAGGCTACAATTCAAATCTATAGGAGACCTATCATTTGATGACACGAGCATGTCTGTTGCAATAGAGCATCGTTAGCATGCAGAGGATGACCGGACAGGATCCTGTTCCAAATGATGCCCACGGTCCAGATAGGGAGTGGCCTAGAATGGAACGGTTTTTGTTTTGTTTGTTTTAATCATACTGTATTCACTCAATTTTGAGTATGACAGCCCCTTACTCCCCTCCGCCTCCGGGCTAGTCGGTTAGATGGCGGAGCTCCGCTCCTACTACCTGTCGTCCCCTTCTGACAAATGAAAGAAAACCATCTGATGATCTATATAAACTACAAAGGAAATGTGATGAAATCAGGGAGAGCCCGCCGGCTCATACTCCTCCTCCTCCTCCGCACGTTTGGGCAGGAACTTCCTGATGTCGGTAGCTATCAGGAAGTCCATCACTGCCTTATCGCACTTCTCCATGGACAGCAGCTCAGAGACTTGCACATGTCGGCATCTGCCCGCTCTCCATCCCGTAGCTTTCCCCACATTGTTCCATAGAGTCTTCTGCTGGTCTCCCCATCCGCCGCAGTGGCGGAAGAGATTCTCCCGCGTCGGGGCTACCGTCCTGCCACCGCCGCTGCTCCACCGGCATTTGTCGTCGTCTTGGTGTCCGAACCATTTTGGGTATGTTCCCACTAGCGCGTGTCCGGATTTCAGTCTGTAGAACCTGGCTGCCAGTGATTTCGCACTATTCATTGGGATAGGTCTCTTGCTCCCAGCTTTGCCATTTAGTCTGCAGCGGTAATGTTTGCTGCATTTGTCCGCCTCCCATTGCGCCTTCGCTGCCGTCTTTGCTTCTGAGATTCATCTTGTCCTGTTCGCCACTGAGGTGTATACTTGCCCTCGCATGTGCCTGATCTGCGGCCCCCTCTCGCTAGATTTGCTTGGTGATCTGCTTCCTCATTTCCGGGGATGCCTGTCTGTCCTGGGACCCAGTGGATTTCTGTCTCTATGCCGGCTTTGCAAAGAGTCCTCACGCTCCAGTCCATCCACCTGGCCAGAGGCCGCCCTGGCCTCTGTTCCAGGTGCTTCGTTGGTCGAATCCCTGCTTGCAAGTCGCTGAAGACGGCTACCTTTTTCACTACGTGTGTCTGCAGTGTGTCCCTCTTCCTCACTGACTCCCGGAGTACAAGTCCGATTGCCCACAGCTCTGCATCATAGACCTCCATTTGTCCAGTGCCTTGGTGGCTGCGGAAGGCTTTCCAGTGGTCTCCGTGCTTGTACAATGTGGTGGCTCCCACACTGCCATCGTTGGATCGCGACCCATCCATCCACCACATCCAGACCCATGCACCCACTTTGGCCTCTCTTTCTCTCGCCCAGCGGATCGCCTCTCTCTTAGCCACTGGGTCTTTGCTCAGTATGAGGGTCTTGACAGCTGGCTCTTCGTAAGGGTTGGGCCTGCGCATGGTCTCCGCTTCCCGGCCTCGCTCGTGCTCCTTTGAGATAACTTTGCATCTCGGTGAGCCAGATGTGGGGTGGTCACCCACCGCCTTTGGTTTTGAGCCTTCACATGTGCTTGTGAGCCTCGCTGTGACTCGTCGCTGCCTGGCGTCCAGGGCTACTGGGGCAGGTGTGAGCCCTGACTCTCTCATAAGTGCTCCCATTGGCATCGTGGGGATATTCTATCATCTTGGCCACAATTGGCTACATCCTAGGCTTGAGCAGTGTTCCTAAGCGGCCAGGCCGGCCTTAGCGGCGGCTTTCAAATGAGGGCCGGGCTGGGCCTGCAGGCTTTTCCGGCCGGCCTGGTGGCTTTTCTTGGCGGCCGGTGGCTTTTCTTTGCGCACTAAGCCTAAACAGAATATTTTGTTCGGAAGATTCTCTGCTGCCTATACTAAGAAAGTCTCCAAAGTACAAAACATAAACCATATCCAACTTAATCATCGTAGCCCTGCCATTGCTGCATTCGATCCATCAACCAGACTAAGGCTTATGCAGGCCGATGCAGGCTTTTTAAATCACGTGCAGGCCGGGCGGCTTTTGACCCAGGCCGCGCCGCTTAGGAACACTGGGCTTGAGGGAATTATGAGGCCATTTGTCAGGACGCAATTCCTGTTTTCTCTGTTTCTCTATTTAAAGACATGTGTTAATTGTAGTGGCTATATTCTATGCATATCGTGTTATTCGTAACATAGAACTCAGCTTTCGTGCGACGAACCCCCAAAACAGATGTTGAATAATCGCCGAGAATTCGAAAGAAGACGAATGCAGAGATATATGTTGGATGGCGAGGAGTATATAATGATTTGAATGTTGATTACCCATGTTGCCCCTACTGACAAACAATATCTCCGACTTACGACACTCTGAAACCTGGCCCAACCATATCGGCCGAAACTATAGCACTAGATAATCTCTAGAGTTGTTGAGTCGGGGATTCGAAGCTTAGTAGCCCACCACGCCCATCGAAAATGCGAGCCTTCGGATAGACCAAATAGAAACTGAGTTTGTTATTTGCGGGTAAACACCCATCCATTCTTCGCCAGTGACCGTACTTAAGTTTTTTTGAGAAATTCCTTCAACCCCAATATAGTTCACTGTGTCAAACTAAGCTCGGTAGATCACGATGTGATCGGGTGCATGCATAGAAAACGTTTCCTTATTACTAACCAATGTTATAAGATTGAACTGTACCTGTATATCTATCTCTTGTGTCTATTAGCACCTCAAAAATCTTCGCAGTGAGCGTGTGGAAACAGTAAGCAGTCATGAGTGAAATGTCGAAATACTGATTGCTAGAAGCTTAATTCGACTATCTAAGAAGGCCACAAGGCCATATATATACGGTACGAGCATGTACGTACTCATCTAAATGCAGAGACGGCTGAGCTCTGTCAGCCCGTCTCAGAACATCTCCGTCAGCCCGTATCAGAGCCAGCCCCGTCAGCCCAACTGAGAGCCAGCCCCGTCAGCCCGTATGAGAGCCAGCCCCGTCAGCCTGTATAAGATCTATTTATGCAACACTCCCCCCTCTTGCTACGCTCTGTGGAGCAAGAAACAAAGAAACAAATAAAGATGATGCGCAACTTGTGATTCCCATAGTAGCCTCCTTAAAACCCTGCTTGAGAAGTGAGCAGGGAAAGAGTACTACTGTAGCCTGAGGATGGCCATCCATATATAAACAACGAAAATCCGTA
>Ga0307515_10002998_pt1 | contig 35861 bp, 26 predicted proteins | sample 17_EM_MG_FD_194513 | JGI IMG/M metagenome (GOLD analysis project Ga0307515, IMG submission 194513) | Populus trichocarpa ectomycorrhiza microbial communities from riparian zone in the Pacific Northwest, United States - 17_EM | ecosystem: Host-associated > Plants > Roots > Unclassified | place... | reverse complement strand
ATTGCTTAACGTCTGATACGGATCCTATGCGGCCCACGCAGACTACTCCGTACACAGGGGAAACTTATAAATTTACAGGAAGAAAACCCCTGATATATTGGGGGAGGAAAAACCCTATAAGCCACCTTAGTAGGATAAAAAACCCCGGCTTGCCATATCCGTCCGTAGCGGCGGCCCTACGGGCCTACGGCTACGTCCTATCCTCCTTAGATATTCGAACTCCTTAGAAACCACTACTTCCTTTACCAGGACATACAGTCCTTGCGATTAATTAATTGCTATACTATTATTTCCCATATCTTAGCCATCCCCTATATACTATCTCCTATTTAACTATTGCCATATACGCCATGCCTCCCCCCCCCTAAGGCCTATCAAAGGCGTAAGGGGGATTCATCCATAAACTACCACCACACCATACCATAAGGCAGCGGGACGTATATGCCTGGGTATCTTTTATGCCTAGGCCCCAGTTACTAGGCCCTCGCCAAGGGTTACCACTCCTTAAGAGGAGACAGGAAAACCGTACGGTGTCGTCTAGGCTGCTAGGTACTTTCGGTATTTAATAGTTAATAGTAAGTAACCGCATGCTCCGCGGGCGATCGCCCTAGGGGTTAGGAGGGGCCGTATATTTGCTTATTGCTTATTACTCGTTCGTATTCGCTCATTCGTCGATGTAAGAGGTCATTAATGCTTTCTATTGGGGGTTAGGGGATGCTATTAAGTACCATACATCCATGTTAAATCGTACAGGTGCCTTAATAGAAGAATAGTGTTGCTGTTATCGTAAGGGGCACTCAGTAGTAGTTTTCGAGATCTCACCATCCCATGTGAAAATTTTTCACCACCGCCCATAATACTCATAACTACTACCACTAGGTCGTATCGCACGCTGTGCGACGTCTCTGCGTTGGCTCTAAGTCTAAAACTCAGGTTCGTAGCCGTCACCACGTATAGGTGCAGAGTCCGTTTTCGACGGCCGGCGGTATATAATTATAAAGAAGAATTAAGAGAGTATTTTAGCCTATTAAGCCTATTAATTAATAAGCTGCTTTATTATTATAAAATACTCTAAGGCTTTATAATTAGTATAAACCTTAATTTAAGAGTTCGTGCCTTTAAGCTCCGCGCGCCATTAGGATAGCAATTAAATAATAGCTAGTATTTCTTTATTATATACTTTATAGTTATACTTAGCCGGGTCTATTATCTTTAAGAAGAAAGTAATAGGGTACTATTTACTATCCGGATATAATTATAATAAAATTCCCGCTATAACTCCGTTAGAAGCATCCGTTTCTAGCATTAATTTAAGGTTTAGGTTATAATAACAAAGAATTAGAAAAGAGATAAGCTAATCTTTTAACTCTCCGAAGGCCTTTATGCAGTTATTATTAAAGATAAAAGGCGTATCTTTCCGGGTAAGTTATATAAGAGGCTTTACTATAACTCTATAGTTACGGATAAACCAATAGTAGAAGTTATAAAAACTAAGAAAGGACTGGATCCCCTTTACGGTATAAGGGGGTTTCTAGTTACGGATTGCTTTAACCTTTTTAGAATTAACTTTAATTCCTTCCGTAATAATAATAAACCTAAGGTACTTTATACGCTTTACTCCAAATTTACATTTCTTAATATTAACCTATAAGCCTATATTCCGCAGTCTCTTTAGAACCTTCTTAATATAAACCTAGTGTTCGAGTTTGTTATCTAAGTATATAAGAATGTCATCTAGGTATACCGTATAGAATTCGTCAAGGTAATTAAAAAGAACATCATTTATATATCTTTAGTACGTAGCTAGCCCGTTTATTAGTCTAAAAGGAAGAACTTTCTATTTATAGGACCTATAATAGGTATAGAATATAGTTAAATCTTTAGCTATAGAATCCATCCTAATTTAGTAGAAGGCTTGGCGAATATTAAGTTTAGTAAAGATCTTTACCTAACTTAGACATACGAGGGTCTTATTAATTAAAGGGATAGGATACTAATCCTTCTAAGTAATAGCGTTTAGCTTTTAATAGTTAATATAAAAACAAAGGCCTCTATTAGGCTTTTTTATAAATAAAATAGGGGAAGTAAAAGGGGCTTAGCTTAACTTAATAAACCCCTTTTTAAGGTTATTAAGTAAGTATTACTTTATTATCTTTAGCTTATCCGTTAATTGTTAATAAAGGGGGCTATAGCCTAGTAAGTTATTAGCCTCTAGTTAAATCTTATAATTATATATCTAGTAAGGGGGTAATTTATCTAAAGCCGCCTTTAAGAATACGTCCTTATATCCCGTATAGATAGTAGGGAGAAGGCGTTTAACTAACTCCTTATTAGTTTCCTTAGCTAGCTTCTCTTCTCTCTTATTAATAATCCGGTTAATTTCGTATAAGCTAGTTATAAAAACCTTATTATCCCTCCTATATATATTAAAGTGGAATACTATAGCGCTAATTATAGCAATATCTACCGTAGGAGGGTTATATAATAATAGGGGTATATAGGACCCTAGGGGCTTCTAGGGTAAAGGCGTTAATATCACTCTTTTTAGCTCCTGTTATATCTTTTAGAGGTTATCCCTTATATCCTATTAGTATATTCTCTTCCATATTAGTTAAATTTATATAATTTAGATATTATCTACGTCGCTATCTATCCCACTACTGTAAGTAGAGTCTTTGTTAACTGTAGTACTTTAGGGAAGTATCTTTATTAGTATAAAAGAGTTCCTTCCGGCCTTACGGCGGGCATCTTCTTAGGTAAAGGCTAGGTCGCGGTCCCTAATATCCTACTAATAGGTAGGGTCAGCCTTCGCAGCTAGCGTCTTGCGGTCGGTTTGGATTTCCCTAATAAAGGAGGGTAATTTTAGTCTATTCTCTGGCTAGATAAATTATCTTTATTATATATTTAGCTAAATATTAAAATAGGACATCTATTTTCGGCTAAGGATTATATTATAGGACCCTAGGTCTAGGATGCAAAAGGGGATACTATACTAGTGTCGTCCGTTAAGAGCGATATATAACTTTAAGACGTAGGTAACCGGTTTACTGGCTTAACTATTATAGCCTTTTACTTAGATAGGCTTCTCTAGTATAGTAGCTTCTATATTTAGAAACTTAGCAACGTTATTTATATAGGCAGTATTTATAAAAGCAAAGCTATTTACTCTAGTGTTAATAAGGGTAGTTATATTAACTTTATATCTATTTTAAGATACTATATATAGAACTATAAAGTGTTTTCCACCTATTAACTAACTTAAATTAATCTTTTTAAGATTAACAGGGTACCCTAGGGGGGAGTCTTTCCCTAGGGTTCTTCTTTTCCTAACTTATCGGACGTTTCTCCTTCCTCTATCTCCTTAATATTGCTATTATCCTTTAGCTCTAGGCAAGACAAGGTAAAGTAACCCTCCTTATTATAGTTATAGCACGTAGCCAAGATAGGGTTAATTAGGGTATTGCGATAAATACTAGCTAAGGGCGTAGTATATAGCTAGTCGGGCAAGGCTTGCCAGTACGTAGTTATAACCGCTTTTAGTATAAGAGTAGTTATAGCTTATCTTCCTACTCTAGCTCCTATAGGTGTGGCTAATAAGTTCTAATTACTATATAGTTGCTTCTGCTAATTAGAACGGGCGTTAATCCGCTTTAGTTTTAAGTCTAATAATAAATAATAAGCTGTAAGTCTTTTATAGGTTAGTAGGTTATCTAAGGTTATAGCGATCTTTTCTTATAGCTAGACTGTTAGCTTATTATATAGGTCTAAACAGTAATTCTTAAGAGGAACCTAGCCTTCTCCTATAAGGTATAGGAATTAAGTTTAGAATTTACTAAAGGGTTAGTTCGGTTTTATTATTAGGCGATTATAGTTATACTAGGCATCCTATACTTTATTTAGGTTAACATAAATAGTAGCTAGGTGCCGTATTATTTTATTAACAGATATAAATCGGACAGGGAAATCGTTCTTAAACTTAGCTTAAAGGTGCCGTTAGGCGTCCCCTGTGGTTTAACTAAAGAGGTAAAGTATTTTGGCTTCTTTAGAAAGGAAATAGTTATAGTTAACACGGAGCTTTCCTTATACTTAAATCCTCTAATTCTTAAAGGTAGGGTCTATCCCATTAAATAGTAGTTAGGGGTTAGGGAGCTTAACGGACTTTAATTGCTTTATTATTATATCTATACTCCCTAGTATGTTATATTTAGTTAAGTAAATAGGTTAACTTAGACTTCTAAAAGGAGGAGCTAAGCTACCTTATAGGGCCGTAAGGCTATTTAGGATCTCTTATAGGGTCTCCTATATGCTTTAAGCTTAGAGACGGTTAGCTTCCTAATTAGCCGTAAGGGCATAAATCTATTCGTATACGTCTATAATGTTATTATTATCCTTAATTTCTAATCCTAATTAGATCTCGTGTTCTTAGGTTAAGGCAGCTCTTTTAAATAAGCTCGCTTTAGGTGCCATCATTAGCTTCCTAAAGGTTTATTAAAATTATATAGTTTTAACTCTGGGGGTATAGGTCTAATCCTATCTAGCTTATAAGGTAGGAGATTATTAAGGCCTTCCTAGGCAGTGTAGGGAGAGCTTAGTATAATATAACGGCTTATATAAATACCTCTAAACTAAAGCTTATGGATTGCTATCTAGTAAAGATACTAAGCTAAGGAGAAGAAGAAGAGGTATGTATAGGAGGCAGAGTAAACAGATATCCTATAAGGGCCGCCAAGGCGCTAGTAATAAGCGAGCCAATAACAGGTTGGCAGAATTTGGCAGCAATATAGCAGAATTTGGCAGGTGACGCGCCCCAGCACCGTCACACACAGATAGAGCCCTTTCTAACGTCGTTTAAGAAGCTTAAGCAGGTAGTTCAGGACCTTTGGGACGAGCTAGATCTATACTAGGTACTTAAACATATCGAGAATATGCAGGAGAAGTGCAAGGAAGTTATTAAACGCCAAGGATTGGCGACAAAATATTGATTGTATGAGTTTGTAGTGTTAAGCCTCGGGACTACCTTGTACGCAGGTGTGATTGAAACTACACGCAAAATGACTTAGAAAAAAAAGCGATTTTTTCGCCTCTATGCACCTTTTTTGCAACATACTCTTACCTTTTAGGGAGAGCCCGTTACATTATAGAGCTATAATATAATATATTTATTATAGTTAGGCAGTAATTTATAAAAAGGTTTATTTTTTAAAAAGAACTTTTAGTTACTACTAAAGCAACGCCCATAAGCTCTTAGACGCTCCGTTATAAAGTTTAAGGTGTAGGGGGCAGGCATGAGCGTATCCTGCCCCGTAACCGGGCGCGTGTTGGTCTAACTGGGTTCGGCTAAGATTCTACTACGGAGCGTCTGATTTATGAGGTAAACTGCTTCCGCGACGAACATTTTCGTGCCAACGACGCCATCCACAATCTTATTAACCTATCTGAGTATCACAGCATTGCGTTTGCTCTATCTCCATCCTTCATTACAATTGCTGAGTCTACTGCAGCTGATTATTGATGCATGAAAGCCTCGGAAATTGAAAGACTATTCACCTAATTGCGAGCTTGATACGTCGGTTAGCTCTTGCTCCTAGGCAACTTTGCTATGATCCTGACGTGGATACCCTCCGATACTTTCGCTTACAAGTCACCTTAGTTGCTAATAAAAATATTTGCGCAAACGGGGTTGTGCTCTATCATGAGATCCACCCTCCCATCGTCATCTCCCGCTGTAACGCACCATTCCCCACAATATCGAGATCACGCTGCTGCAAATACATATGACGGACATCCTAGCCCTTTGAAAAGACAGAGATTAAGAGAAACGAACACCCAGGACCCTATACCTGATATTGATAATGACACGGCGCTGGGGAAAGGTAGTTCACTAACAGACTTGGCGGATATATTCAGTGACAGGAGCAATAAAGTTGACGGCGCATTAGGCGATCTTCAAGCGCTGCCAACACCAGAACCCTCCTCCCAACTCAATACAACCGAGCTCGCTCGTAGCTTTGGATCAGGACGTACAGCACGGAGAGCATTAGATTTTGTTGACAATGACGAGGACAAATTTGCCCAAGGAAAGACTGGGTTGAACGGTGCTCCTCCTATCCGGCCAAAGACTCGCCAGAGGTCCCCTATGTTTGGGAGCTCTGATCCTGAAATGGTTGAGTTTTCTAGTAGTTCCAGTAGTTCAGAGGATCTCCCTTCCCGCGCACCAGTTCGCCGATCATCGAGGATGATACGAAATTCTATGGTTAAGGCTGGTGTGATTGACCAGACACTAGGAGACATCTCAGAGGCAGAAACTCAAACACGAATCAGCTCACGTCTACGATCTGCCCGAAAGGTCACAGATATTGAACTAACGGCCGGAAATAACCAGAACTTTGCTGAGTCTTCTGTTGCAGCAAGCTCAAAGAGAAAGGTTACACGTAGGCATCCTATCGCAATATCAAGCGACGAAACCCCTATTTCCGAGGACAGCGAAGTGCAGGCAGAAGAGGAATATTCCCGGTTAACAAATAGCTTCCCCAACTCCAAGAAAAGCGAATCTGAAACGAGCAGTGACGAAATGCCAACTTCATCCCCAACGAAAAGGCGGCGTCGATATCCGACCAAGACCATTCGCAAGCATTCAAATTCTTTTGAAGGAGGTGATGATGAGGTCGAGGACACGGAAGAAGACGACTTCGTAAGCCCTCGCAAAATGATTAAACGCCCACTGAGGGAAAAGCCTCCAAATTTTGAGGATGAGGATGATGATGAGGATGAGGATGAGGATGAGATTGTGACTACGCAACGAAGACGAAGGCCCCAAGTACCAGATCGGCGTCTTAGCTGTCAGGAGAAGGAAGATCTGGATAAAGACCTCCAGTTCTTAGGGTCACCCGAACGCTTACCAACGAAAACACGTGGCAAGTCGGGGACACCAAAACAGAACGCCAGACAAAAGGCGCTCGAAGTTCTTAAGCGGCGTCGTGCCGGAGAGAAGGCAGAGCTTCCTGTCCCTGATGATCAAAGTAGAAAAGCACCTACGCGTGGCCTTTATGATACCGAGTCTAATACTGACGAAGACGACGAAACGGAAGTTGAAGAAGATAATGGCGATGATTACGATCGACCTCGTGTGTCAATTCGTAGTGCTGATGCGCTGGATATGTTCCAAGAAGATGATGAAGACGAAGGCTTTGTCGTTGAAGAGGGAGAGGAGGAAGAGGATACTTTAGGCGCGCCAGTCCAACTTCCTCTTCAGTTCAGCAATGTCAGTCGAATGAAAGGCCAAGATCTATTCAAATACGCTATTGAGTGGATGGTCCAGAAGAAAATTAATCCCGCTTTCGCCACTAACGATGAAATATATGACCTTGCGTTCCGCAAGCTGGATGACGAGGTGAAAGGTTTGGCTGGCTCTAAATTTACGTCCTCCATTTGGACTTCTAGCTTCACAAAAGCCTTGAAAGCTAGACCGGATATTGTTCTTCTGGAACTCTCAAAGGAATTTAGGGCTGTCATGAGTCCACACTGCGAAGCCTGTAACCGTCGCACACATCCTGCTACTTGGAGCATTCAATTCACAGGGAAACCATATCACCATTCGAATTTGGAAGAACTCTCTGATGATGAAGATGACGAGGGAGGTAATGAAGTGGCATACGATATCGATGGGCGCTCGCTACCCGACGAAGATGTTACGTACGCCGTTGGACAGTAAGTATTCCCCTAGTTTTAGTCTTCGAAATGTTGGCCTGCGAAAATTCCTAGTCTATTGATAAGCAATTGTAGAGTAAACTCGATGCCGAAACCGTTTGATCTACTTGAGCGCAATAGAATTCACAACCAGATTTGTCATTGGAACAACCTCGCTAATTGTTAACAGGTTCTGTATGCGTAATGCACAAATGGCACACACCCTCAATCATTGGCGCTATCACCTTAACGAGCGTGTGGTAGACCACCTTGCCTTAGAAGGTTACTGTGCTCCCCACAAAATTGTCGAGAGGGATAATTGGAGTATTAGGAAGAGAAGAGATTATGCAAACAAGGTGGTTGATGAGATGGAGGAGAGGGGCGAGATCCGAAGATTGCACCGTGACTACCGTACTCAAATTGACTACGCTTTAGAGGCTAAGGTAGAGCTTGCCTTTGATTGATGTGCTCAATTTGCTGACATTGAGTCACAGGGACAGAAATTTAGGGGTCGTCGATAGGTTGATTGGGTACAATTTTTTGATGCGGTCAAAAGTTCTCCTAAGTAACGGAATCTGCCGCCTACTTTATCATGGCTTACAGGAATAAATATGCTTTCTTGGCAGGCTCATTTTCTTAACTCCTCGGAACCTAGAAGAGGTATCGTGGTTCAGAGGTTTTAGGACTCGGCTGTATCAGTACTGGTCGCCTAATGGGTTGGGCCGGTATTTCTACAGTTGGGTATTTTGGCAACTTTTCATTAGGGATGGGCATTCTTGCACTTAGCTTTCTAAACGAAAGTGACTAATTGGGTGAATGGATAACGAAACTCCAAGTCTGGATGAGTGAATCAATGAATTCTCAGCGTTTTCAGATCTCTACAGTTTTAATAGAGGATGTTTGATCGTCAACCCAATATTCTTACGTTATGCGTTTGTGGCTAAAGCTGATCTATGGTCTAACCAAAAGCTGAGTGTGAACTCTATTCACCTTCTTTCCATGGCGAATCTAAGCTCAAACAACACCAATTATATTCAATCAAAAGATCTACTCAGAGTTGATCAATAGTAGCAACAGTTCTGCCTTGCCTCAACTCGATTCGTCTAATGCTGCATAATGTATACATACTATTCCTACAGAACGGATGATCTGGTCCTGTGTGCTCGAAAGCTGATGCTTTACAACTTCAGTTGTAGGGGTTGCGATTCCCTGTTGTGTTTTGCAAAAGTCAGCGCAAAAATAGATCCGATGGGTAAGAGCAGTCCTTTCAGACATGGAATTTGATGTGCAGGTGAGGACGCTTCTTGATGACGTTATTATCGAAAGCTCTAGGCTGGCCTCCAGACTTGGCTGTTTAGCCCTTTCCTGAGCACTGGCAATATGAACCGCCCCATGGTTACCGCCGTGATGTTTCCCACGGTTGTCATAATTTCCACGATTGCTCTCCTGTTAATTTGAAAACCTGGTTCTCCCAAATCATCTGGGCAACCGGCCAACTCCACTCACTCCAACACCCCCTTTCAGCCTCAGCGCTATCTTCACTGGCTCTGTCGGCCCCTTTCGCATCAGCTCGTCGAGGCCCAAGTCTCGCCAGGCCGGCTCGCGTTGCTTCTGAGTGGCACGTTGGATGCCAAATGCCGCATGCTGGTCCGGTACGACATCATCTTCATCTTCGGGATTTAAAGGCTGGTGGTGCAGTGGCACGTAGATTTCTTCTGGGGAAAGGTGGGATCGGTTGAATTCTTCGAAAAGGTCGGCAATACGTGGGGAAGGAAGATGGAGGTAAGTGCGAGAGGAGTCGCGGGACTGGGAGAGCAGTAAGCTTAGGTTTTCTGGGGAAGAATAGAAGCCTCATTAGTAGATTTACCATCCTGGTCACCGTGCTTTAGAATTTATTATTGCTCTTTGACGTTAACTAGGCTAATGTTGTTTACTTTACAACTACCTCGCGTGTCTTGTTCACCGTCGCGCCAAGAAATACCCTCGCTAAGCTCTGTTCCGACGATCTTCCGAGCCACACCGAAATTTGTCACCTCCACGGTTTTCCTTGCGACGACGTTCAACAATCGCGCCAGCCTTCGCCTCAAGACATCGTCCGCCTGAAACGAGCACACTCTCCAAAGTCAGTGGCTTCCTTGGGTTCTAAAATTTTGCGTATCAAAGAACTGACAATAGGCATGAAGCAGCTCTATCTTCAAGCTTAACAACTCGCAACCATGTCTCACGAATCCGTGTGGTACTCGCGTCCCAGAACCTACGGAAAGGGCTCTAGGCAATGGTGCGTTCTAGACATCAATTAAGTCAAAGCCTACAAGTTCGAAAGATTTGGGAGAGATATAAGATTGAGACTTTGTTGACGAGGAGTGGAAAGGAGGACAATGAACGGTTACTGACATTTTGGCTACAGCCGAGTCTGCACCCACAAAGCCGGTCTCATCCGGAAGTACGGTTTGAACATCTGCCGTCAGTGCTTCAGGGAGAAGAGTGCGGATATTGGTTTCGTTAAGGTGAGACTGGCTCATACCTACAGACCCTTCGTCTATCTACTAGGGGAACTGCTTGTATAAGGAGGAGCATCACGGAATTGAATTCTTCTAGTGACGAAATTTACTGACACGTATGATATAGCACCGATAAATGGCATTTGTTCCGGGGATGTGTGATTTGCGGTTGATACTAAGGGTTACTCTTTGCATGCATAGGAAAGATTTTCAAGACCGATTGAACGATAAAGAGTAGTCATTTCCGAGGCGGTGCTAGGTTCATTTCTTACTCGGGACTCTACTAGCGATGGAACAATTCAGGGCATGCTAGGTTAACGAATTTATCCTAAATTCTCAGATCTACACAACCACTCCCTAGAACCTTAGGAATAACATTGAAGTGCTGACCTTGGCCTGCGGTCGCTCACCTTCGACCAACTTAATCGTTCGTTAAGTTTCTATCCAGTAAAATTATACACATGTTAAATCTTCAACCGCGCAGCTCCTATCGAATGCTGCGGTTTAAGGCTATTATGTGCTGTCCACGTAGTAACCTCTAAATATGACATTTCAATCGCCGCTTAAACTCAATTTCATTCAAAACGTATGCCATTTATTCAAGGCTTATATAAAGTACAATGCCAGGCTCGTCGCGAAAGAGCAATATTGAATCCCATGAATTCCACCCTCATGGTCGCATCGTTATTCATATCTTTACAATATCTACCCTGGTCCTTTCGAATATCTTGTGTGTAATCAGATCCTTGTTCTTCTTAAAGGCTTCTCTACCTTCATCTGTAACGCTTGCTGGTAATATTGTCATGCGTGCAAACGTACCTGCCGCTTTGCGTTTCGACAATGTGCCTGGATTAATGACAAGGACGGACTCCACCACCTGTGTAGCAACTTATTAGCAAACCCATAATATAAACTGGCTTCAGAAGACTGACTTTAGCAAACGGATTCAAAATGGACGGCGAGATTAATACATCAGGCCGCACATTCAACCACTCTCCTAGTTTTAAGTAACTCGTATCAACCATTGTTCCGAGCGGCAAAAAGGAGCTCGGCGCCACGTTTTCTCCCCCATCACTTCCGTTTATATAATTCCCACCATCGTTGGCCGCGCCAACGGCCGGTAAGCTTTCTCGGGCTGTTGGCGGAAATAGAGGTAAGAAACTTCTTTGCTCAATCACTGCCCTAGCACCTCGCTCGAGAAGGTTCTGCGTTTTTGCTTTGCCGCCGACACACTCTTCACGGCGCAGCATGTCCAAAATGTCGAGACTGCTCATACCTATTACGAACTCGTTCATCGTGAGCGTCATCGGGTTTGTCACAACAGAGACTTGACGTGAGAGTCCGAGCTCTTTCTTCGGCAGCTTATCTTGGGGGAAGGCAGCGTGCCGTGATATAGCATCACGAAGCGAGGGGACAAGTATGATGGAGCAGGTGGGTAGGCGTGCAGTGAGGCTCTGGAGAGAGTTACTAATATAGTGCCGGAATACATCTGTGAGCGTGGCTTGGTCGGGTTTTGTGGCGCTCGGCGGCAGGTCGAAGTCGCCGGTGCGAATAAGGGGATGTTCGGCATCTAGGAAAGGACCAATGAGTATGAGGGCATCAGCAACGCTAGAGACGGCAGTGTCAAGGAGGGCGTGTAAAGGGGAGAAGTCGAGGCTGTTATCGGTTGTATACGGGCCGGAGGCGATAAGTATCGTGAGTGGACGGGGAGAGGATGGGTCAGAAGACGGCGTGTCGAGCAGACGGGCGTTGCACGCATCAAGTTCTGAGGGCTGAGATGCAGGTTGCGAAAGTAGAGGAATTGGCAGGACTTCCTTAACAGTAAAAAAGTCACCGGAAGCATTAGTACCGCGTACAGCAACTATTTGGCCCGGGAAGAAAGAATAAGATTGTAAGGAGTCGATGCCGAGGGGAACGCGGAGCCCAGCGCCTGTGCGTCTTGATGTCTCAAGGACAAGGGAGGCAGTATTGAGACGACCTTCGTTAGAGTCCAAGGCGATACGGCCTACGACCATGATCTCACTTGTGCTTTGGCTCGCTGGGTTGCCAAACGCACCGTTTTCGATATTATAGTAGGCCTGTACTAGCTCTAGGAATTCATCTATGCGATCGTCGAGGACTTCTGAGGCCTCTGATAGTTTCATAGCCATTGTCTTATAAGAGAACTTGGCCATATCTGTGTTTGCTTTTAATTTGATCCTAGGCTCCGCTGGAGGTTCGTCGGGTGCTTCAGAGAGCTCAATGTGCCCATTTAATTGCTCAGCAATATCTCCTGCGTTTTCGCGGTTCGCGAAGACGAATGCCCTAAAGAAAGAAATGATCAGAGTGTGTGCGTGAAAGCTAGTTTGGCATACGTACTTTGTACTAGCCGCCTCCTCGTTTGAAAACGGTGTTTGAAAGCCGCTTGGAGAGCTCATTGCATGATTCTTGCTTGCTTTCGCGGCTGGGGTCTCAAAGTCCGATCTCCTCTTCGTGCTACTGCCATTTACCCCGTTCAGGATACTCGTTCTAGGAGTGCTCGGAACCATGCCATCAAGCCTTCAATAAATTCAGCATTCAATAGTAGAATTCGCATAAATAACATGATCTTACATGCCAAAGACATCAGCATTCTTCACTCCAGCACGAGGTGTTGGAGCAACAGGTCTCTTTTCGTTGTTGCGGGCATAGGCCTTGCCTCTGCTCTCTCGTTTCAATGCGTCTTGTATATCTTTCCTAAAGTCTCTTGTAGTCTTAAGATCGAGCTTCACTTCATCCCCACCTATCTTCATGCTGTAAGCCTCCCATTTAAAAAAAAGCTCTTCTGGAGACACAGAGCAAATACGGAGGATCGATTGAAGTTCTCCAAGAATCTCAGGTCGCAATCCTGAGGATGAAGCAGCGTAGCGTTCGAAGCGCTTGTTGAGCTCAATCTCGATATCGTCCATTGTCGTAGGTGTTGTAGGTGATATAGAAGCTGTTCGCCTGATAGTTGCAGATGAAAGATTTACGCGACTGCCAGGAAACGCGACGCGCTTCTAGTGTAAAGTGACCGGCAGATACTCGGGTAAACCTTGACAAGGACCAGGACCACGGAAACTGATCTTAGCTAAGCTCGGAGTCCGATTGTAAATGTTTATAAGTACCAGATCAAGCGATTGAGAAGAGTTTTGCTAGTTTCTAGTTTTTTGAAATACAATTCTACCTATTTCATATATTTCGAATCATGTCTACGGAAGTTGCAGAACCTGCTCCAGCACCGGTCGACAACCAGGAGCAAATCCTCAACGAAAAATCTTCCGTAGCAGAGACTACAGCTCCAGAAAATACAATCGATTCAAAGACAGCAGGAGGAGAAGACGGTATTCCCGCGCTAGACGAATCTACTGGACCTGTTAAGAAACCTCTTGCCCGGTCCGCGCCGAACTGCAAGCCGGCTCCTCGAGCAGAGCTCACGGCAGAGCAGCAAACCAAATACAACGAACTCCTTTCCGCTGTTAGCTCCTGGACGGATATTCCAGACACATCCGCACGCAATGCCCCGACCTCTCCCATCATAGACCGGGAACGCCTCTGGCTCACCCGTGAATGCCTCCTCCGCTACCTTCGTGCCACTAAATGGAATACGCCTGCAGCTGTCAAACGTCTCCTTGAAACTGCGGTCTGGCGGCGGGAGTACGGCGTTTACGGCTTGACAGCCGACTACATAGCACCAGAAAACGGAACGGGCAAACAGGTAATCTTTGGTTTCGATAACGAAGGACGTCCCTGTCTATATCTCAATCCAAACAAGCAAAATACGAAGCAAAGCGAGCGCCAAGTCCAGCATTTAGTGTTCATGCTAGAGCGGGTGATTGACCTCATGGCACCAGGTCAGGAGACCTTGGCGTTGTTAATCAACTTCAAAGATAGCAGCGCTTCAAGTAATCCAAGCGTGGGAACTGGGAAGCAAGTCTTAAATATTTTGCAGAATCATTATCCAGAAAGGCTAGGGAGGGCGCTCATATCGCACCGTAAGTTTACAAGTCTTTGTCCGCGTCTGTCGTGGTCTCTTTGAATTTCGTCGATTCTCAGCTGCAGCTGGACTCTTGGATCAATTTGTTTTCAACCCTTTGCTAACTCTGACCGCAGTCCCTTGGTATGTAACTACATTCTTCAAACTCATTTCGCCTTTTATCGACCCTATTACAAAGTCTAAAATGAAATTCAACGAACCCCTTACCGACCACGTTCCCGCGTCCCAGCTCCTCAAGACCTCCGGTGGCGATATCGACTTTATTTACGATCACGATGTCTACTGGCCAGCTCTTAACGCCATCTGTGAACAAAAGCAGAAAGAGTATCGCGAGCGATGGGAGAGAGCGGGCAAGAAAATCGGAGAGAGCGAAATCTACTTAAAAGGAGGTGATGAGGGCAGTGTTGAGACTGGTGGGAATAATGGAGATGCAGCAGTTCAGAAGTAGATGAGGAGAGGAGAAGGGAAGGTTTTCCGGCATTCGGTTGAGGAGCATCGGCGTTGAGATTATGTTCAAAGAGTCCGCCTTAGAGCACAACGTTAAATCCATAGCATCTTTGTAATACCAAACGCTTCAACGCTAACAGCGTCATATCCAATTGGGATATTTTATTTAGAAAATAATCCATTGAATCTAACGCTCAATCCGAAGCTCCTAAGCCTCTCTTGCAAAAGCCAAGGGATGAATATGCTCATGTTATATGGGTACTAAATATCTCGTATTTACATTTTAGCTTACTTATAGTAAACACTCTCCCCACCTTGAAATGAATCCACGAGCTAGGTGCATGTTTATCAACAGCCCAAGTAACCTCATGCAGTTGACACAGATCGAGTTTGTGTTTTGCCATTCAGTCACTTTCAGGACTGCAACACATCTGCACAGGACTGTGGCTCGCGGGCTCACATAATTACATTAGGTTTCTTTGCCTTTGAGCTTGAGAGGAATACGATACACAGTTTTTGCACGAGCGCGATATCGGAGTTCCTCTCAATAATTAAATGGCATCCCGTATTTCCCATGGGAGAGCTAACAAGGGATGCAGACACGCAGAGTGCACACAATCGAATGCTCAAAGTAATACCTCAATTTAGATAGTTTAGGAGTCTAGTGATTAAAGGAAGAGTACAGGGTGAAAACCTGCCTTAAGGATTTCTAGTTCAGATCCCGATCTTGGCGTCGCTAAAGCTTAAGCTCTCTATCAAGACCTCATCATACTGCATTTCAACCTTCATAAACCGTGCTGTCGATACTACCACGCTGTACCCTTTCTCGACATACCATCTATAACCCTACCGCTTGAGTAGGTCGTGTCATATTGTCTTCCTACAGACACTATTTTTCACTCGTTGCCTATCATCGCGGTTGGAGCCTTCTTAGCATAGCTCACGAGGACAAACAGCTTAGGTATAATCAACCGTGCCGACCCTCACCCTTGTTTAGAACAATAAACGTTGGAGTCATGTCTTCTAGGAAGAAAGTTCTTCTAAAGGTACGCTACCCGATCTCTAAGACGAATGCTTTGCTCTAGTCTAACAACCTGCTCAAGGTTATAATATTGGGTGACAGCGGAGTAGGGAAGACGAGCTTAATGAATCAATATGTACGCAATCGCCATTCTTCGCAACTTCCTACGGGATCCGAAATCGTCTAGACTCCAACTAGATTATAAAAGCTTATCTAGCTATACACAGGTCAACAAGAAATTTAGCGCAAGCTACAAGGCAACTATAGGCGCAGACTTTTTGACAAAAGAAGTCTTGGTAGATGACAGGCTGGTGACAATGCAGGTGGGTATAGATATATTACAAGTGGGATAAATTGCTAAGATTTGCCAGCTTTGGGATACCGCAGGACAAGAGCGCTTCCAGTCATTAGGCGTCGCATTCTATCGAGGTGCTGATTGCTGCGTGTTGGTCTACGATGTGAATAATTCTAAGAGTTTCGACACTCTCGATAGCTGGCGGGATGAATTCTTAGTCCAAGCTAGCCCAATGGATCCGGAGAGCTTTCCATTCGTACGTAGGATTTATTTGGGTGTACCTGAGTGCCTAGTTTACTCATGAATTTTAGGTCGTCATCGGAAATAAGATTGACGTGGAGGAGAGTAAGCGCATGGTATGAAATATCCTACCAACGTATGGATGTTCCTCGCTCATTAATGTAACAGATATCTTCGAAGCGGGCTATGACATTCTGCCAGTCGAAAGGCGGGATCCCGTATTTTGAGACCAGTGCAAAAGAAGCGATAAACGTCGAAGGAGCATTTGAGGGTAAGAGCAGGAATCGTCGAATATATCATTAACATCTAATCAATTTTAGTAATTGCACGGCAAGCGTTAGCCCAAGAAGAAGCGGGTGATTTCAATTCGGACTTCCCAGAAACCATCCCCATCGATTTGAAGAGTGATCAAGAAGGCTGCGCTTGTTAATTCGGCTAGGATACCCGCAATTTTTTTGCTCTAGCATTGCAGTTCCTTTCATGAAGATGGATGGTACATATCAGTGCCTGCTAACATGGATCTGGAGTTTGGAGGTTTAAGGTTTCCGATTGCTGTTTTGCTCTCATTGTCTTTCCCCAGCGCCTAAATCATTTACTTTTCATGCTTCTCTTATGTTGGAGACTTCGATGGCAATGTAGATAAGGCCTACAATTTAAGCACACGAGATATCAAGAATCTTCTGAGAATGCGCGCTATAAAGGATATTCCGAGAGGGTGTTCTCTGCCTTGGCGGTGCTTCGAGCCCAACCCACCTGAGACCCGAGGGTCTGAGAGCTTATGGACGCAGCTTTGGTGGCAATGGAGCATCAAAATATACCAAGAATCCCCTTTTTCACTGCCGTATCTCGACACTTTTATTGACCCGAGGTACGAGTGGTCTATACTTTCAGGGTGTCCCAATTTTCAAACTTTGCCAAGCCAGCTTCTGATTGGTTTAAAAAAACTTGCGGACGGTAAGTCGTGGCAGAATTCACGTGACGAACTTCAAAATATTGGAACATCAAAATATTATACACGTACCTTTTTATTAACGTCTCTGTTAATATCTCTATTAATACCACTATATATGCCATAACTATGGCAAACCTTACTATAATTAAGTGCAGTAAGTGCTGTATCTATAAGCCCCGCCTTAACTTTATTAAAGATGGCCCTTTAAAAAAGCTTTTAAAGCTATACCAGTTATATCGGTCAAAGGCGCGTATTCCCTATATACTACTTCTACTTTTACTTACTTTTCTAGGCCTCCAAATATAATTCAAATAAGCGGAGAGCTCTTGTAGAGTTAGGTTCTACTACTAATAATCATCCTATAAGGCGCCAGCGAACTACTCTACCTAAAAACAATACCAAGAACGCCTTCCTGCCTCGCGGCCAGAATAGCCAAGATACCCCTAAAATAGCTTAACGGCGGAAGATAATTAGGGTAATACAACGGGAGCACCGCATTCTTAATCGGCGGGGTAAAGCTCACTTGCCTACTCCTCCGCTATATAATATAGATAAAGCTCCATACAGCAGAAGAGGCGCTCTAGATGGCCCAAATACGTCCTTACTAGAACTAGCTCCTATACCTACTCTACCACTAATACCTACTCCTACTCCAACTACGGCCATACCCCCACCTATTTCAGCTATCAATTAGGAGTAAATTAAGAAGTTTAAGAGTATACTACAGGCTAAATGTATAGAGACGTGTAGTTATTATAAGGAGCGGTAGTTCCAAATAGGCCTAGCTATAGAGGGTAACAATATAGGTATATACAAAGCCTGCATTAAGGATGCCGATAGCCTTAAGGATCTAACCCTTTCTCCCCTATTTAGTGAAAGCAATGGGCTCAATCTAGGGCCTATTCCTAGCTTCCTACCTATACTTACCGCAGTAGAGAAGCTTCTAATTGCGCGCGTATACGTTCATCTGCAAGTCGTGCGTATACGCGGCTAGTAACATCGCTATACTAGCCACATCTACTACTTTGGCCAAAACACACTAAAGACTTAGAGACAGCTACCATAACTACCTTCTAAACTCAATATACTGGTCGTAAGGCCTACGGTAGTAGAGGGTAGTAAATACCTAAGTCGGCGGTTCACCAAGCGGTATACCGTAAGGCGCTCTACTATAGTATAATAGCTTTACTTTCTAAAGGCCAATTATCCTAATTATCGCGACGTTAAAATATATAGCACCTGGCTTACTAGCTTACCCGAAAATAGCTCTATATTAGATTAGCTACCTTATATTAACAAGTTAGAGTCTAATTTTAGTAGCCCAATGGCTTACCCTACTACTCCTATACAGCGTCCTCCTACTATTAATCCTCTATCTACTAAGCTTAGTAGTAATATACTAGACAACAAATTTAATAACAATATACTGGATACTTTGGTTCCTAATCTAGTGCCTAACCTTAATAAATTAGAGCTTTTAGGTTGTAAGGTTTAACACTAATAAGACCTATAAGCGGGCCTAAAGGTTCCTACAGTGCGATAGACACCTCTCTCTAAGCGATTAGCTAACCTTATTATGCGCGGCGCCTTTCCTACTCTATTTCCTTATGGTAAAGCCAATTTTAACATACCATAAAGCCGTATAGTTACCCTAGCTGCGTACGCTAAGCATATACTTAAGTATCAGAACGGTCGGTTTAGCCACTACCCCTTATTTCGCTACTACGTGTTTAATCGGATTATAAAAGAGCAAGCCCTTAACGCCACCCACTTCCTTTACGGCCAATTAAATAAAAATAGTCTATTTTTAGATAAGCTTAATAATCTTATAAATAGTAGTAGGGGTAACTAGGTTCTAAATAAGATTATACAGCATATACGGAAGCTTAAGGGCACCAGGCCTTACTAGAAGTAGAAGAGAAATAAGCTTATAGCTTATACTAAAAATATTAAAAGCGGGTCTCTATTCTTTACACTTAGCGCTACTAATCTATATTAATATAATCTACACTCTTATATACCTCTATTTAACGAATATAAGGCTATTAATAAGGCTTAGCGCTACCAGATTGCTTCTTAAAATCTTAACAATAATCCACATATTGCTACTTACTAGCTATATCGCCGCTTTAATCTATTTAGGAAGCACATATTTATAGGTCTATTTAATAGCACTAACTTTTAGTCCTAATACGAGTAGTAGGTATAAGGTAGCGGCTATATACATAGCTTTTTATGGAGTTTAATAGCCCTAAAGCTAGATCCGTCAACTAGTAAATTAAGGGCGGCTTTTATTAAGCACTAGGCTGCTTTTATATCCGTAATAAATCCTAATTAATCTAGGCCTCCCAATCTTCAATATCCTTCTACTCTTAGCTATAAAGAATAGCTTAATACTAGTAAGCTTCTTACTGCCTACCTTAATCGATTTCAACGGCACCGTAATTACACTAAATCTTACTACTTAAGATTAAAGAAAGGCTCCGCTGGAGCAAAAGAGTACCGCTTCTACTTTCTACGCCCTCTCTATAATAAGGCCGCTATATTAAAGGATTAAAATCCATATTACTAAACGTTCTATCTATAGCATAACGATAAGCTTCTTAATAGCTATAATGCAGCTATAATACTGGCGTAGATAGTAAATATTAATACGTCGCCCGCTATAAGCATATTAGTAATAGTCAACTATATAGGCAAATATTGCAGTAAGGAAAAGAAGAAGTCGACTTCCTACTAGGAATTACTCTAATTAGTACAGCTATACGCCAATAGCCTTTATACCTTTAGTTTAGTTATGGCTAGGTTTATAAATAAGCTTATTACTAAACGCGATTAGTTAGCGCAGGAGGTATATTATCTACTTTTTAACATTCCCCTTTATAAAAGCTCTAGAAATATAATAACTTTAAATTACTACCAGGAGGATAATTAAAGCGCTATATATAAGCTTAAGGATAGGTAGCTAAGAGGGTACGGACTATCTAATTATAAGAAATATACGCGCCGCCTAAATAGGGTAGAGGACGTTACTTTCCTTAATTTTCTACTCCATTTTAATTACTCTACTTATAAGCGTCGACTAAAAGTAAGGCCTTAAGTTATATTATACTTTCCGCAATATAAAGGCAATCCTTCTTATCCGTAGTATCTTAAGTTCTACTATATAAAGCTTATTCTTTATTATCCATAGAGGGAATATAAGGAAGTAGCTACTTATACTAATGGATTTAAGGCCCCTAATTATATAGCTTCCTATTAGGCTTACGTTAACTCTTATCAGCACCCGCCTAACTACTTCTATAATTAAAAACTAGAGAAAGGTCGCGAAACTACTAATAATATTAATAAGTTTAAGGGCGATTTTATAAACAACTTAGAGCTATACCAGTCCTTTAAAGCCCTATATACCCGCGTTTAAAATACTAACGGAGTTAAAATTAAGAATCCTAATAGGCTTAGTAATAGGAAGCTTAATTATAACTACAACTAGAGTACACATTAGGGTACATACCCGCAGCTTAATAAGAGGACTTATTGGCAGGAAGCACGGCTACAGCCTCTACCGTTAAGCCGCCTATCCTAAACAGCAACTCCGTCCTCCTTATAACCAGGCCAACATTATATCTATAACGTTATAGTTAATCACTATAGGCAGATCTAAGTAGGCCTTAGCCCCTCCCTACTACGGATTAACGTTAATAGAGAGGCAGAAACCGGTAAATTACATCTTATTACTGTCCTCTCTACTACGCTCTATAATATAGCAAGGGCTAATAGTAAGCCGATGCCATTAGCTTAAGCGGCCCCTACTAGGGTAGCTGCCTTTAATATTAACGGCAGAACTACATACAATCTATTAAGGTTGCCAGTAAATCACCTATTTAAGGAATTACCTACTACTAGTCTTACGCCTCTATAATAAGCTTTTAAGGATATTTACTATCTTATCCTTAACGAGAAATCTATAATCGGGTAAGTATATTTAGCCTAGATTAATCGCCGCCTCTATTAAATCTACCCTATATATAACAACAACTACTTCAGAGGCTTAAACATCTTGCTAGTAAGCGATTTCTATTAACTTCCCCCTATAAATCAGGCGGCCTTATATAGCAATCTACCCGCTAGGCTATTAGAGCTTACTAGCTATATAAAAGGAGCCTATAAGGCAATTAACCGAATAGCTATCCTAGATTAAGTTATACGGTAGGGCGGTAATAACGCTAAGAGCTCCGTATTTAGGACCGCCCTCGCGGAGCTACGTAGTAATTCTATAGGTAATTCGACCTAGAAGCTTCTTCTAATAAGGTATAAGCAGGGCCTATCCACCAATAAAGTTACGGGCTTTAATAACGCAATTCGGCTATATAGTATACGCGCTGCTATAGGTAAGTATAACACTACTTAGCTTCGCAACCTTTTACAGCTAGTAGTAGCTATTAAGTTAGTTAACACTGGTATAAGTATACAGAAAGTTACTTCTAATTAATGCGATACTATAGAGAGTCTAGTCCTATATATTAGCGCAAAAGTAATACTAATACAAAATATCTGGGTTAAACTAGGCTTAGTAAACAGTACTACCGGTATAGTTAAAGATGTTATATAGAAGGGACACGCGGATATTAAAAAGGATTAGCCTTAGTCACTACTAGTTATAGTAGATAGGTATAATAGACCTGCCTTATTTACTTGGTAGGATAATAAGAAGGTTATCCCTATATTTTCTATACTTTATAAGTAGGAGGGTATAAAAGGCTCTTACTTACGGCGTTAATTTCCAATTACTCTAGCTTTTGCTCTTACCATATATAAAAGCCAGGGCCTAATACTTAACTAGGTAGTTCTAGATATTAAGGAAAAGAATAAAACAGCCAGGCTAACCTATATAGCAATCTTATAAGTCAAAAAGCTTTCAGGGCTTATATTTAAACGTAGGTTTAATATAGAACGATTTTAGTCATCTATAAGTAAGACTAAAGAGGTATAATAAGAAGATTTTGCACGGAGGTAGCAGTAACTACTTATAAACAACTTTTCCTAATTAGGAAATTATATACTGGCTTAGAGGTAAATAAAGAATATAGTATTCGTCTTAGTTTCCTAACTTTTAAATAGCTTAACCGCGAAATCCAATTTTCTAAATTTTAACCCCCCTATCCGTCCTACCTTCTTACCGCTTTTAGAGCTATTAGATATACATATAATAGTATATAAAGAGAATTAGTAGTATTACCGGATTAATATTGCTACTATCTATAGCGTTAATCAATTTTTAAAATTTTTTAATTTTTTTAAAGGGCGGAAATGTCGCTTATATAAGAAGTTATATAACCTCCAAGAATACTTAGGACCGCATATTAGTAGCCACAACTTCTCTACACTATAGTTAAGATTTTATATATACTACACCTAGAGCTATTTACAATAACTATTACCTATAGATCTACCAATTTACAAATTAAAAATTAGACGTAGTTAGAGCTATCAGTAGGGGTTATTAATCACGCTCCCCGTAACAAAATTTTAGATTTTAGTAATCTAAACTAACGAATTAAATTAAAAGTTCGGAACGTCTAAATAAGGTTCTGCTAAAACGCTAGCTAGACCCTAACCTAGACCCTTCCTAACCTATTAAATTCTAAAAATAACGACCTTTACTAAATTAAAAATTAACCTTATCCTTAACAAGCCATCTAATTAGATTTAATAGTTCTTTATTATCTAAGACACAGCTAAAACTAATAAGGTATAGCAGTATATCGACCTATCTAAAAAGAAAGACAATCTTCTAAAGCTAGAACTACTAAATCGGCCTACACCAAGGGACATACTACCCACGGCTATATTAATAGCAAAGCTAGACCTAAACTAGCTTACTACCTATAACCAGCTCTACGCCAAATATAAGGACAATCTATATATATACTAAAAGCAAAAACAGGCTATAAACGATATTAACAACTATATTGTTCGCACCACATCAATTGCCTACCTTTCACTTATTAATAGCCTTAGTAGTTAGTTACATTAAATATTTAAGGCGTCTTTACTACTACAGTAGCCACTACAGTAACAGAAACACCCCGTATTTTAGTAAGTAATTAAGCCCATCTTATACGAAAATCTTATACTATTAGTACTTACCAAATCATATACTCGCAGGGCCTCCTCCCGTCTATAAATACTCCCTCCTTTATACCTTCCTCTCTTCTTCTTTCTTCTTCCTTATAAGAGCTAGAGGTGCTTTAATACCCCTCCCTAGTCCCCACTAAGGGATCTATTAGTTAACATAGCAATATAAATAGTATCGGACGATAAAACAGGCGAGAGAAAACAGGAAGGATGGAGAAGCCTCTAGTATATATCAGTTAAGTAATATTACTAGCTATATTATAGCTACCTAATCTCCTATACTTATAGGCCTCCTCCCATCTATAAATATTCCCTCTATACCTTCCTTTCTTCTTTTCTTCTTCCTTATAAGAGCTAGAGGTGCTCTAATACTCCTCCCCAGTCCCTATTAAGGGATCTATTAGTTAACGTAGCGATATAAACAGCATCTAATAAGGAGACGGGTAAAAGAGGAGATAGAAAGGACGGAGGGGCGTTTAGTAGGTGTCAGTTAAGCAATATTAATATCTATATTATAGCTGCCTAATCTCCCATTTACAGGCCTCCTCCCGTCTATAAATACTCCCTCTTCTATACCTTCCTCTCTTCTTTTTTCTTCTTCCTTATAAGAGCTAGAGGTGCTCTAATACCTCTCCCTAATCCCTACTAAGGGATCTATTAGTTAATATAGCAATATAGATAGTATCTAATAAGGAGACGGGTAAAAGAGGAGATAGGAAGGACGGAGGGGCGTCTAGTAGGTATTAGTTAAGCAACGTTAATGTCTATATTATGGCTGCCTAATCTCCCGTTTATAGGCCTCCTCCTATTTATAAATACTCCCTCCTTTATACCTTCCTCTCTTTTTCTTTCTTCTTCCTTATAAGAGCTAGAGGCGCTCTAATACTCCTCCCTAGTCTCCACTAAAGGATCTATTAGTCAATATAGCAATATAGATAGCATTAGACAAGGAGATGGGTAAGAAAGGAGACAGGAAGGACGGAGGAACCTCCAGTAGGTATTAGTCGAGCAACGTTAACGGCGGTTTTTATTACCCAAAAATTGCATTATATAATGACATTTGGGAACGCAAATATATACCCCCGTCCCATACTTACACCACTACTAAATATTCTAGATTTTATACTCGGAGCTACTTATAATAGGCATTCCTAGGAGATCTACTAGTTTAAAGCTCTATAATTAAACGTTGTTAATATTTTATATAGGGGTCGTCGATTAAGCTCCCGGGACATAATTTTTAAAATTTAACACCACACCAATATTATAACCTTCTTGCAGTAGCCGAGCCACCCCCAATCTCCTCCCCCTCCTCCCCCCTCCCATTACTCGGCGCTAAGCTATTGCGTCGTCGCCAAGCCATCGCGTCGTCGCCAAGCCATCGCGTCGTTGTACGTCCAAACTAGGTAGGTAATAACGTGGTTACTTAATCATGTTAGACGTCTCTGCATATAGTTATATCTCTTTCTACACGCGTATTTAATCGAGTTGGGGTAGTAGACTTACTTTAATTCCAGCTATGCGGCAATTTAGTTATTAGGCATTATAAATATTTAGTATATAAAGCTTTAAATTAGAATTATAATCTACTATATTAAATCCTACGTAGAGGGCTTTGTATTAAAGCTCTGCAGTCTAAATATATACTAGATTCGTGACCAATATAATCCTTAAGCCCAGCTTAAGTAGGGCGCCTTAGTTACTATAGTAGATCCTTACCTAGCAGTGACCAAGGCGCCTTAGTCTTACTACTACTTTTAAATTAAGTAAAAGCTCTATATAGGGGGGTCCCAGGGGGTCTCCCCCTAGAAAACCTTACCTCTATATATATTAATTAAAGTCTATATAATAAAGCTCTAAAATTAATTGGCTTATTACTTATAAACTTAGGTCAAAATTTACATTGGGGGATCAACGTTCCACATGTTAACGTTTAGTTATTATAAAAATACTACAAGATGGGGGCTCTATAGCTTCTCTATCTATGACATTAAATATCGAAGTCGTGGCTATATTATATAAAATATTGGATATAGGCAGTCGGTCGCATTTTGCCCAAAACTCGTTGATTAGTTTTAGTCTAGTTTATCACAATTTTTGTCGCAATCTTGCCTCACTACTATACCTCATATACTTCTCTACGCCTAATTGTCTCTAAAATACTATAAGCTAAAAGCCCTTTATCTTCTCTATCGCTGTAAGGGGTATTTTACCCCTTACTCAGGTGCATCGCCCGAGGGCTGCTTAGGGGTAGCCAGGGCCTAGCCGAAGGCTAGGCTTGGCACCTCCTTATCCCTTAACACGATGCTTCGGGTCCTCAGGTTATCGATAAGAACCAACCAATTAAATTAGCTAAATTCGATGTCCGTACTCAGGAATCTGGGCAACGGCCAGGGCTTAAGGCGGGGTTTTTTTGCACTTTAATTCGGCCTAACGTTATACTAAGTAGGCTGAACAAGGTCTATATCGATTCTGGTACGACTGGAAGGCATAGTAGTGGTGTAATCGCGTTATTGTGATTCTGATGTTCGCACACGGACCACCTACTCCGAGGACCCAATCGTGTCAAGGGATAAGCAGCCCTCCTGCTCTCCTTATCGGTTTATCTCTCTCTCTGTACGAGGCGATTGCCATACTCTTTACCATATCGTCCTCTCTTCCATCGACTCTCCTGTGACTCATGCTCGGCTTGCCTACTCTCTACCGTACACCTGGGCAATATGCCTTACAATCGCTTCTACGTTATCCCCGTCAAATTTCGTACTACGTTATCGATAAGAATCTGGCCAATCACGTTGCTTAGATATTTGGTCGTGCTGAGATATTTAAAGCCATTGATATTTGATCCTCTTTTAGCAGAAGCCCCATATAGGTCTAATCCTTGGTATTAAGTTAATTAAGATGAGGCTGCTAGCACATCATCTTTGCGCAGAACGGAATCCTGTAAATGTTGCAACCGTAAAGAGCCTTTGCCCCCCTTGCCCTGAGCACGATGCTTTGTTGTTCTATGCACGGACTATATTATTATCGATAACGTAGGACGCTGACGGGTTAAGGGATAGCGATATCGTAGCTCTATTCTATAAGAAGTTAGATATAGGTAGTCGGTCGGTTTTAGTTCAAAATCTACAAAGATGCGTTTTAAAATCTAACTTACATTCCATAATAATATATCTCGCCCCTTAGTATTCTAGATATAGGGCTATCCCTTAACCCGCTGACGTCCCATGGAGTAAGTGGTCCGTGCAGAACACCCGAATCCAAACAACGCGTACGGTTGATTACGTTGATCTAATTGGTTAATTCTTATCGATAATGATTTGACGTATTTCAGCGGGTTAAGGGATAATATATATTTATAAAGATACAATTACCTAAAGAATTTAATACATTAATAATAACTATCGTGGCCAGGACGTCGCTCGTAGAAATATACAAAATTCGATTTTTAAAACATTCAGTTTGTACCAAAACGAGGCCCACAAGCTCTCAGACTCTCTGGGGAGAATTCGTTGGTTAATAAGGAGCAGTATGCCCGCCCGTAGTGCACGTACCAACGGTCCCCAGGGGTCTGATTTATCAGATAACCTGAAACAGCCGTTTGACAAACACAGAATAATAATAGACACCAAATCACAATTCCATAACACTCACAACAATCACCAGAACCGCCACTTCCGCCGCCATGCTCGCGAGAGCATCTTTGCTCTTTATTCGCTCTCTAATGCCCTAAGTCCTTTCCCCGTGTGACAACCGGTATCAACTCTTTCAGTCACGGAAGGATCTTCAAACAGCCTGAACACCTCTCCTATACCACACCGCGAGAATAGCATCGAGGCTATGTCTTCAAGAGATCCGGGCTCGCCGGTAATGTCCCCAGCAAGTATAGTGAGCCTTTGGTCAGAGGACAAGAAATCGCAACATAGCAAGTGGAGGCATACTCTGGGAATTATTCTCTTACTAGCGACAGTAGTGCTATGGACAGCGTCAAATTTCCTTTCAAGCGTGAGTCGCCTGAATACTCTCTTCATGGCTGCACCGAGGTTCTAGATAGACCGTAAAAGTGCTAGAGAGACTATCACCGACGTGAATTGTGCCGCAAATATCCTAACAGCGTTCTAGACTATTTTCGCAGACAACGAATACTCCAAACCGTACTTCGTCACTTATATAGACACTTCTTTCTTTATGATACCGCTTGTTCCCATGCTTTTGAAGCATCTATACGACGATCGGTCGAAGTTAAACAATCTACGAGGCCTTTTACAGAGAATGGTGGGGAAATACAAACTACTTCGTGATCAGGAGGGGGAAGAGGATGATGATCTGCCAGAGCCGGATAATACTAGTCAACATTCCTCACGGAGCAGATCCCCCGCTGCGCAGATGCTATTGGAAGATAATATGGGCAGTTCTCAGCGGCTAAGTGTCAGCGCGAATAAGGGTCACGACAGATTAACCCTGGTAGAAACGGCAAGGCTAAGCTTCGAGTTTTGCATATTATGGGTGAGTTCTCCTAATTGTAAATTATGTCTTACTAACAAAAAACCCAGTTTCTGGTGCGCTGGAGCAGTCCTATCTTTTGATCAGTCTCCTAAAGTAGAATACAGGCCAATTACTTTGCTGTCGCATGCCTTGAATATACCACAGTAGCTAGTTCAACAATCCTAGCGTCAACAAGTAGTAAGCAGCTCGAAAGGCCCCTGGTGTTCATGATCTGACGCAAACAAGGCATTTGGACTCTTCTCAGTGGTTCAGTAATCGGTGTAGAACGCTTTACGCTTAGAAAGCTCTTCGGTGTTCTTGCCTCTCTTGCTGGGATTGTCTTGATTTCTACCGTTGACATATCTGGCGAGAATGACGAGAACCGCGGATCATTTCCTCACAAGACTCCACGAGAACTTGCCACGGGCGACTCGATGGCTTTTTTGAGTGCAATCTTGTACGGATTTTACGCCGTGTTAATGAAGAAAAGAATAGGAGACGAAAGCAAGGTTAGCATGCCTTTGTTCTTCGGACTGGTAGGTTTGTTCAATATGATTTTGTTGTGGCCGGGACTTGTTATTCTACATCTCACAGGCGTGGAAACATTTCAACTCCCACCAACAAAGCGGATTCTTACTATTGTTTTAGTAAGTCTAATCTCATACCTCCAATAATATCTGGTGTGGTGTTTAGAGCTTTCGTTCACGAATCCGAAGCTTGGCCGTAAATGAAGGGGGAGCTAACCAAACTTTTACTTGGTTCCTGACAAACTAACCGCGAACAGGTCAACGCCGCATTCTCTCTAATTTCAGACTTCTGCTGGGCCTATGCCATGCTTCTCACCTCCCCTCTCATTGTTACTGTGGGACTCAGCTTGACAATCCCACTCTCCCTTATCGGCCAGATGATCATCGATGCCCAGTATTCTAGCGCTGTGTACTGGGTCGGTGCGGTTATCATGTTTGTCTCCTTTATCTTCGTTAATCATGAAGAGAGCAAAGACGAGGATGGCCTAGTGCTAGCAAGTTTATGATAGCATTAGATAAGGATCCTAGAATTTCTAGTATTTTGGCAAGCTTTACGTTTTAAATCAATGTGTCAATAAGATGTAAGCTACTATGATCAGTACGCTTTTAACGCGAATTCTTGATGGTGGATTGATTGAGCGTTTGTAGGGCGTTCTGGAGCATAGTGGGGACAATATTTTGAGGGAGCCTTTAATTATGTCTAACTATCAGCTAGATCAAGGAAGGACTTTGAGGTTTAGTTAACTTCAGTTTTCCATTTTGGAATATAGTGTGCCGCGAGGGTAGCTTGGGCAAGAACCGTCCAAGCTTAATATTTCGGATAGTGTCCGCACCAATTGATTTCCTGAGCAAAACTCATTCTAAATTTCCCCTTCTCGGTCATGTTTCCTCTCACAATGCTCATTATCCCTTCTTCGATTCTTATTCCAGTTCTTGACACGCGCTTGACCACGGCCCTCCAGCTCTAGTTCTTCATCTTCAGCCGAGGCATTTTCAGCTTCCCATCCCTCACTTGTCATAAAATCTTCTAGCGCACCCTTGACTTTCGGCCCCCAGACATTCTCACCTTTCTCTAAGTCCTCGTACTCAAGCACATTTCTTCCTAGCTCGTAGTCTCCTTGACGGTATCGTATTAGGGAACTCATTAGTCCAAGAGAGTCGACTGCAAGGCCGAGGTCATGGCACAGACTCCGGACATAGAAACCGGATGTTACGGTCATGCGGAGACGGGCTGCAGGCGGCTTGGCTTGGCTTTGAAGAAGGTGTGAGTCTGAGGATGCCGGGACGTTTCCTTCTATTGGGAAAGACTTTTCTGCTGGGGTAGTCCGTGGGTTTATTGGATCTTCCTGTAGGGCATTCGACTTTATCAAAGCTTCTTCAAGGGGTAATGCACCAGATATGATTGGCTCCGGTTCCATCTTCGGCCTTTTTAACTCAGAAGCCCTTTCAGAAACATACTCATCCATATTCTCTCTCCTCCTTTTTACCCCCTTTCCCCCCTTGGTGTTTCCATCCTTCACATCCCGTATGCCAATATCATTTTCTTCTCCTACTTCTTCCACACATCCCACTTCCTCTTTAGGCCACTGGAAGCCATGGCAACCGCCCTCCATCCAGTCCACCATTTCCAATTCCTTAACCTCAACCTCCCTCGCCTTGATTTCCGGCATCTTCACACCCGCTCTAGCTAACTCATACGACCTCTTACCACAAACCCTCAGCGCGCTAAAAACCGGGGGTTTCTGCATGATCTTGCCCCTAAATTTTTCCAATGCTTCCTCAACCTTTCCCCGCGTGATATGCGCATACTCAGCTCGTGAAACTACTTTGCCTACAGCATCGCAAGTGTCTGTGGCAGCGCCAAAGAGCACGACACATTCATATGTTTTCGTGCACTCAAGGAAGCGCTTCAGGCATTTTGTACCGCGGCCGACACCCACAATAAGCACACCGGTAGCTAGAGGGTCAAGTGTACCTCCATGTCCCAATTTCACTTGCAGTTGGTTGATCTTGCGACGCGAGGCACTGGCACCTTTGAGGCGCGCACGCTCGGAACGTAACCATGGGGAGAATATTACGGAAGGATTGAAGTGGGTTTGCAGGTTACGGAGGACATCGGCGGAGGTTAGGGTGGGAGGCTTATGGATTGCTACAGTATGTCAGTACTAACGTGAGATGGACATCAAAAAGTGCCGTTAGGAAATAAAGGATACCGAAGATGCCCTCAACAATCTTTTGTGGTTCTTTCCTTGTCATCATGATAGTACGAACCACGGTTAGTGGGGCAGACACCAGAGCTGTCATGGACGGTCGAAGAAACTACGGAACAAGATGGGCCGGGTTTACCTCACGTGATTTCGTTGGTGCGGATTTTCAATCGGTCCGCAAGCTGACTAACTACATTTGTGCTGCACTGCCGGAATCATGTCAAAGACACTTTTCTAATACTTTAGGCTGCGTTCGGTTGTAAAACCGTCAGATTGAATATGAACTGAAAGTCCGGCAGAAAGGACGCGTTCCTTCCTAATTTGTCACGCGCTCGTGGCTTTACGAATTGTACGGGCGTTTGCAATCTGAAGGCTTCAGATTGAATCTGGAGTTTCAAGCTCCAGATTAAACTAACGCCAACGGAGGAAGAATGCTTTGCCTTAGCGCAATGGGCGAAAGTTTAATCGAAACGGGTAACAACCCGCAGCTTTTTGTTGGCGCCAACACCTAACCAAATTCATGGAGACAAACGCCAATATGAGGATTCGAAAGCAATATGTATGAGAGACGCAAGCAGTGATTTAGGATATGCTCCTGATTATATCAAAACAAAATATTGTAATCCATTGGAGAATACGGCTCTATTCGCAGCAAACAAGGCCCGCCAAATGTAAGGGATTGCTCGGTTGCAAGTTTTGCTATAACTTCGCACCCTTAACTATATTAGGTAGTTAAAATAGAGCTCTGGGCGTCATTTTAATATAGAGCTTAAAGCTCCGTATTTAAATTCCATTTTAATCTAAAGCCTCCATATTGCATACGGCCGTGCCATAGGCGCGTGCCAAATTAGGAAGGAACGCGTTCTTTCTGCTGGACTTAAGTTTGGATTCAATCTGACGCCTTTGCAACCGAATGAGCCCTGAGCCTGTTGAGCCTCTTATGAAACGCTCGTCTAACTCGTTCCCGAACAGCCAACAAAATCATTACCACTGGCTCCCGTATGCGTAATCTCACCCGCTAGTTCACAATTTGTATTGAAAACAATACGATCTGCGCCTGGCGAGCCTATCACACAAAAAATGCATTAGAATTTTCTTGCTTCCCATTATATTTCTCCCTCCCCCAAATATTTTTAAAAGGAAATAAAAGAGCTTACCTCCGCTATACACTCCACTCTCCAGAATCGGGAACTCCAAATATGGTCCACTAACACCGCCAAAGGAAAAACCTTCGTAGTCATTATAGTTTTCTGGATACTTTGAGTCACCCGCCGTCGTGCCATCTTGGTAGTACGAGCAACCCGCGTCTAAGGCCGCGCTGACTTGGTCGCTAGAATAGCAGTTGGAGCCATAGGTTGTAGTGTAATCGCGAGCCTCGAGCATGGTAGGAAGAGAGAGTACTGGTGTGGCGAGGAGAAGGAAGATACCTGTAAGTGGCTTGAGCGAAGGCATTGCGACAGTCCGGACACAAAATTGAGACGAAGAGATTGATGTGCTGAGACGGTGAACGAGCGTATCTGTGGCGTTGCTGCTCTGGAAATGGTACCATTGAGGCGGACAGCTGAAGGAATTTATACTTTCTCCTCCAGTTATTTCCACTCTCCAGAAGAGGATGCAACACCCGGCGCAATAGCATTGTAGTCCAAGTTATCTCTTCGCCTGGATGTCTGACTTGGTCATTCAGTGTAACATGAAGCTCAGCAGCTGCAACTACTAAGCTCTTTCATTGGTCTCCTCCAACTGACGCTGATAGTACTTCGGCATGGAAATGGAAGGTCCCCAGTGATCGACATGGGCTTCGCTGGAGACTTGAGTGAGCTTATTAGAAAGGGAAGGTAAATTAGGCTTGTCGCAGCTACAGAACCGATCGATTTTGTTTCGTGTTCATAGGCTGGGGTATAAGAAGCGCTGCTTCAATAATCGAATGGGGTCAACAGAGTTACCATTGGTGGATGATGATCACGGATCTGGCGTTAATTAAGTTAAGGGTCTTCATGTGTGGCGGAAGGGATATTTGCCAGGTAAGAGGGCGGTGGCTATGCCGGATTCGGCAGGTCAGTGTTTGTGGGTGGGGTCCAGTGCTTTTGGACAGTGATCTTGTTGGAGCGGTGTCTATTTGGAGCTCCGGGTGGATTGGGGCTTGATGTAGATTTGGAGTCGGGCTTCTGATTGGTGGATTGGAGTGGATCTAAGGTTGATTTGGCTCTTGGAGCTCTAGATCTATACCTAATTTAGAGTAAGGCTAAGGAGGAATAGAGCGCTAAGGAGTTAGTGCATGATATAAAGCTAATCGGCAGCTCTGACGGGTTTCCCGTTGACTTATTGTCTGGTAAGTAGTGTTTTAGCTATCCATTGCATAGAATCTAAGACCCCTGCTTACTCTCTTTCTGCTACTATCGCTTTTACTATTATTTATCTATATCTATACTTACTATTATAGTGTTATATTTATACTCTAATAATAAGAGAAAGTTAAAAGGGCTTTTTAGAGTTTATATTTTAGGGCGCTTTTATATATAATAGGAAAGGCCCCTACTATTTAGGACCTAGAAACGAAAAAGGAGTACACTATTACCACTATAAAACCTATTAAATTTAACGCTAAGATAGAGGCTACCGCGAAGGAAGAGTAGGAGCTTATTATAGCTATAAGACATATAGGATTTAAAAACCTTAGAGGAGTTAAACCTATATAGAAATAGGATAAAAAGCACGGTAAGCTTATAAGAGGTAATAGTAAAGGAATTAATTAGTATCGATATATAACCTTCGTTCTTAAGCTAAAGCTTATGCCCCTTACTTTAGCTTATAAAAAGAACTGTCCTAATACGCTAATTTAAAAAGATAAGACTTTGCCGTACGTCTCTCTTTATTATAACCTTTTTATAAATCTCTTAAACATTTAACAGCTCCTTTAATGCCCTAATTCGCCTAATATAAACATAATAGAGCTAATATAGCTTTACCTTATAAGAGCTACTACTAAGAAGGGCGCCCTTATAAATTTAGCAGTAGGATCCCTTAGTATATTTAAGAGATAATAAGGCTTAAAGGAGGTAAAAAGTATTATAAGGGCTTATTGCATATACCTTGGCGCGCAGGGCCTTTAGAACACTATATTTCGCAAAATAACTAGGAGGATATATTAGATAAAAATAAGGAGAATTTATAGCTAAAGCTAAAGCTAAAGGCTAAGCTAAGAAAGAAGGTAGTAAAAAGCGCTACTAAAGCTGCTCTAGTTGCTATTTTTACTATATAAGAAGCTTAAGAAACGCCTTAAGATCTACCTTAAGCACTACGACAAAATTTACAACGTTGCCTTCTAAACAAGGTCCTTAGTAAGACGTTTATTAAGTCTAAGGAGCTATAGCAGCAGAAGCCGCAGTAGGCTAAGTTATTAAAGAGGCTATAGCGATGGGGTAGTGGGCGGAAGTAGTAACACCTTAATAAGTATCTAATATAACGTTATCTATTGTCACGGCACTGACCTAACGCATACTGTTTTATACTGTCTTGTACTATTTCCTACTATTGGCTAGCCTACCACTAGTGACTTAGCGGCTGGCCCTACTATTTATATATAATGCCCCCTTTCTACCTTCTTCCCCTCTTTATACCACAACGTAGTTATTTAGTCTACTTTATTATAGCACTGTGACAGTTTATAGTATCTCCAATTTGCGCCCTATCGCGATCACTAATTCCCCGTACCCTAGCTAATTGACCTCCGCCCTAGAGCAATCGCGACCTACGCGCGCCTTTGCTGAAATTAATACGTCCCTAGCACAATCCTAGAACGATCCTTAGTTTTTACCTAGCGCCTAAATAGGCGATACTAATAACGCCAAAATAGCCGAAACCTAGAACTCCCGCGATGTTTTTGTAGACCTCTTTATAGAGATATACCCTAATATTATATAAATAATTCGCCGCTCCCTACTATACCCTAAGACCTTTAAGCCTAGTAAAGCTTACCTTACCCTTATTAACTATACTAATGAGTTCCTTAATAATATTAAAGTAAGACTATAGTATATATATAATATAAACACCGCTAATAAGAAAGCTAATAAAAACCTTAATATCCTTATCGCTTTCTAAATAGGAACTATTAACTTTTAGGTAGAGACTATCGCCGTTCTAAAATAATTAACCCCTATAATAATAGTAGTAACCTAGTAAAAAAAACGGAGATTTAAAGACCTGCTAATATTTAGCAGAAAAGGCACCCCGCTAGAATAATAAGCTAATTTTAAGACCTAGCATATTAAGATTAAGGGAGTCTTTAACTAGGACTACTTTAACATAGTTTAGTCCTAAATCCTTTATATCTTGGATATACTAGAGGATAAGGCCTATAAATTTATTAAGTAGGGCCTAGAGCTTATATATAAGAACCCAAATAATATATCTATATAAAAATGGCCCGCTAAGGAAGATATACTTAAAGACCTTACTACCTACTATAAGGTCTTTAATATAACCCAGGTTATAAAGAATAAGCTTAACTATTTTCCCTAGGGCGAGTGTAATTACTAGTTTTAAAAGGGAGAGCTTAATAAGCTAATAGTTTGCGCTAAGAAGATAAATAAATAGAAGGTAGACCTACTCTAAAAGTTTATCTCTCTAAAGATAAAAGAGCTGGTACTTAGACTTGCCTATAAAATTAACGATAGTAACTATATAAGTTAGAGTAAGTAAATAGATATATTTGCTAAAAACCTTGCGAACTATATATACTAAGCTAACCTTAAGAAGAACGCTAACTACCGCCTACCTACCTAAGCCCCTGCCCCTATATCGACCTTGACTTTAATAGTAACTAAAGAACCTATAGACCTTAATAGAATCTTAAACACGGAGCGTAAGCGCCGCGTTAATAATAGACTATACCTTGCTTATAGCCTACCCAGCCACTAAAAGGACGCCTATAACCCCGCTAAGATAGCAAACCTAGTCTTAATACCACCCTATTAAACAATATAAACTAATAACCGCGGACGCGGTAACTGTGGAGTTTATTATAGACGCGGTAACCACAGAGCCTATTATAGCCGCAGCGGATAACCCCCCCCTTTAACCCTACGGCTTAGTTACTCTAAACTATACCCTATATAGGAGCTTAACCCGTTAATAACGCCTAGTATTAGCGACTTCGCGCTAGCAAATACAAATATAGCTATATTGTTAGCGAGGTATTGTCTTCCTATACCCCAATTAAGACTAAAACTAATACCGCTAACCAGATAGACACTGGACCGCCCTACTAAGACAGCCCTGTACCCTAGTTATTAAAAGGTAAACCCTTAAACTAAGTTGCGTCTAAGGGTCTAAACTATATAAGGAGGAAGATAAGAAGATTAGGTCC
>Ga0307515_10002997_pt1 | contig 35863 bp, 47 predicted proteins | sample 17_EM_MG_FD_194513 | JGI IMG/M metagenome (GOLD analysis project Ga0307515, IMG submission 194513) | Populus trichocarpa ectomycorrhiza microbial communities from riparian zone in the Pacific Northwest, United States - 17_EM | ecosystem: Host-associated > Plants > Roots > Unclassified | place... | reverse complement strand
CATCTCCGCAGTCCTGTAGCTTGATGCTCCAAAGGTCTTCCCTAATCTCGAAGATGTTGAGCTTTAGCTTTGACTTGTAGGCTGATGCTAGCTTCTCCCAAAGCGTCTTCGCATCGTCGACGACCGTATATTCCGCTTGGATCCTGGGCTCCATGCCCAGTAGGATAGTCGATCTGGCAACACCATGGCGATTCATCCAGTCTTTGAAAGCGGCCTTCTCTGTAGCGGTCGCGTTTGCTGCTGGCTCTTCCGGCTTGTCGTCGTATCCTTTGATGATTCCATACACTTGCTTCTGCTCGAGAAGTAGGGCCATCTCGGTTGCCCATTGTGCATAGTTCGTGCCATTGAACTTGGTGATGGTGATCGTAGTCGAACTCATCTTGTATCGCAATTGTCTGTTATAGTAGTCTCTCGGACTCTACGGGTGACGTCCAGCGGCCGCCGTCAGAAATACGGCGGGGTGCGGGGTAATTGCTTAGCTTGTGGATACGCGTCTCCGTGACGATGTCCACTCGACAAACGAAAATGGAACTATTGATCGTCGGTTCCCTTTTCAAACGCAAGGGCTCATAACCTGTTGTACGGTGGCGTGCGCTCGAGTAGTCGAGTGTGTGCGGGCGTATGCGAAGGTGTGACTATTGTGTATCGTGTAACGAGACATGTCGCATCGACATATGGTCGATCGATGACTAATGGTGCTAACTACAAAAGAGGCACGTTACATCATAGTCCTTGGCATAGTGATATCCGTACTTCCAATCAGCTCAACAGTACTTTCGACAATGCTCAGGGTCAGTCAGGTACATCTGTTCAAAATTGATGTGTGCCTGAAATGGGAGATGTGCTACACTCTACTGGATACATTTGAAAATATCTCTGCAAAATAGTGCACTGAAGATGTCAGAATCATCTTCAATCCAACAATTATTGCGAAGCCTGAAATCATTTTCTGAGTGGTACTTGACCAGGGCACCTGCTGATTGCAATGATTCAGTTTGGCAGTTGTCAAGTCTACAAAGAAGATGTTCATCAATCCATGTTTGTATATGCTGGCTAAACATTTGAATCTGCTGAAAGTCATGTGTGGAGCAAAATAGATGCCATGGATTCCACTGTTGTCAGTACTTTCAATATTTGTTGTAGAATCCAGTTGCTTCACCATTCACATTCCCCTCTGTATATTCTGCTCCGACTCCTACACAAAGAGTCTTTTTTTTTGTTGGCAAGCAGTACTGGTCAGATTTGGCTTCTGGGGGTCAATGGTTTCTTGGTTGGAAGTATCATCAGGTGGAGGTACACCAGGTATGTTGTCTAGAGGTGGATTATTTGCTGACTAGCTAGTTGATGGCCATTCAGGTGCACCTACATAAGTCAAACCATGTTGGCTTGGATTGATTCCTATCAACTAATGGTAATATCCTGACTGGTAGCAGTATCAATATTCAGTGAAGTTGAGAATAGTGAACTTCTAGTCAGCAAACATCGAGTAAGTTCTATTTGCATTCCAAGCATGTCTCATGTTTCCAATGTGGGTTTACTATTTCTGAGAATTGGTCAGTGTACATATATGCAATAATCTTAATGATGCTTCAGAGGTAATGGTTTGTTGCTCGATTTGTGCATTAGTGACATTTGTGTGAAAGCAAACTGACCCAGATCAGCATATCACATTCTCAGCGGCATTGCACCCAACCAAATCCGGGGTAGGAGTAAACCAAGCTATCTTATGATCAGTTTTCCTCAGAAACTTGGACATATGAATCATATTCTGCAAATCTCCTGTGGAACATTGCCAGCAGGCAAGGGAAGGTTTCATTTGTAATCACTACATAATACTTTATATACAATGCATCTGGTTCAGATGCAAACATCACCATTAAGCCTAGTGGTGTATGGCAATATTGTGGCAGGGTGAGTAATAAACAATACCTAAGCCTCTGTGCCAATTATACTGATGATAGACTGTCCTAAAACAATGAATATGTTAGTTTCCTAGCTAGCTGTATGCCCATGCAATCAGCATTGAGAACTGATTTGGTTGTAGGATGTTTCCTTCAGTCATAACCCTTCACTTGTGGCTGGCTCCATAGTAGTACAATGATGTGAATAAATGGAGCGTAATAGTAAGCAATGACTGTTACTGCATGACAGACAGGCTTGCGCTGAATGATGTTGGAAGGCTATATAGATGCATCCACTATGTAACATCCCTACTTCTGCTGTTCCTGACGCTGCATTTAGATCAGGTTTAATTCATGGTGATATCAACCTATATCCATACCATGAGTTTAACAATTTTGAACTCTCTGAAGATGAGCATGAATCGATGATGGTTGTTTACCAATGCAGGTATACAATAGAGATTGGCACATTGCATGCGATATTGTTTCCTTTGCTTCAACTTGGCTTCATCCATCAAAGATGCAGTGAAACACCACAGATTGTGATAATCTAATGTGATATGAGAGGCCTTTCTTCAACTCAAGGTTACTACAACCTTCAATTTAACTCAACCATACTGTGATTGACTCCAACTCACAACATCATCATCCATTGTTTACAGACCATGTCAACAATCATGACTTCACAGCAGATAGCCAATTGACCTCCGTAGAGCAGTCGATATTGCTCAAAACAGCATCCAGACCACAATTCGCAATCATCAGATACTTGTTCTTCAGATGCCTAACCCAAGAACAGTCCATTTCGGAAAACCATTAATTAATTCTGTCCACCATCTCAGGTTGATTATACTCTTTTTCAGCAACCATTGCCAGACACTCAGCAGCTGTATGGGCATTTTCAATGTGGCATGACATCGTGTTTCCAAAGTAGCACCGGTGGAAGGGAACAATATCCTAGTTATTGGCTAACATGGCAAGCATATGAATTCCCACAAGGTGGTTATGGTGAACCTAAAATGTTCCCACCTCCACAGTTCACAGAAGAAGGTCCATTATCACCAGGTGCACCTCGACTGCCTCCAGCATTGCCTGGAAACAATGCAGTCATTTGGCCAGAAGTTTCCAGTTCTCCTCCATCAGGACCTCCATGTGGCAGACCTCCATGTGGCCACATGAATCTTCTCAGTGAACAACTACTTCTGACAGTGGAGTCATCGAAAACTGATGTTCCAGTGATGGTAGTTCTTCCTTCAGTGGGGCTCTCTTAATCAAACAATGGTTCATATGAAAATTGCCAGGAGTGGTATTACATGGGCAGTGCAAAGAGCAGAGGTCCAATCGGCCTGAAGTATACCCAATTTTTCATAATGCAATTTGTCAATACCATATAGCAGTTCAACTTTGGCGCATTCAACAAGTGGAAGACAGTATGGGTGGCTGCATGTCTGGAGCAAAATCATAACCGCAATAACCAGAATCAGACCACTATAACACAGCCCTGGGCAGTGAGATGAAGGTTGAAGACTCAATGGTGACATTTGAGAACTCGCTGCATTTGACCAATGCTAATGACCACAATTCAACACAGCCGCAGTGGAATGAGATAGTTTCAAAGTCATGTTCTGCTGAGGTTATGCACAAGATGAACAAGGGAAGGAGAGACATCAAGTGGCTGGTGACAGGGTTGGGAGATCATATGGGCAAATGTAGGGCAGACTTTGAGGGCGGTCATCACATGGTGTTAGTTAAGGGTTGAGTGGCGGAGCCGCATTGACTCTACTTCTTGTGTATGTGTCAAATGGATCAATAGACAAGTCAATATACACATCACCAATTTGGCAGCTGCACCATATGTTGACATACTCTTCCCTCTGCGCCAGGATTGGTCCAACAGGGTATGAGCCCGGTTGCAGAGGATTTTTGCTAACTATGAATCGCGCCTTACGGAGATGACACATCTTGATGTTCAGCGCTGTATAACTGACGACTTTGACATTGACATCCTCATGATGTCTTCTGGCACCATTTTGATTGCGAAGTTCAATGGGTCAAAATACAAGCAATGGTCGGGGGAGATGGCGCTTCCCTTGGAGCAGAAGCAGGTCTATGGTATGGTCACGGCAGAGGTTGAGCATCCCTATGATACGGCAGCGGATGCTGCCGCACCGGATCAATTGGCACATCAGGCTGGAGTCAACGATTTAGTGAAACTGCAGGGTACTGCGCGATCGATGATCCTACTGGACCTGGAGCCACGGCTGGAGGCATCGTACATAGAGATCACGCATGCGCAGAGACTCTGGGAAATACTGGCTACCGCGTACATGGCAAAGTTGAAGTTCAATGTCTTTCAGATCCGGGAAGGGAGTTTAGGGTTGAGGCTCAAAGATCATGATGTTGACGCGTATGCCTTACAGATTGACCAGAAGGTGAAGAACTATAATCTCTTTTCCGAACCATTGTCACTGAATGGGACAAGGACTTTAGCGAAGATGACTCCCAAGGAGCACGTGTTTCACCTCCTGCGCAGTTTACCGAGGAATGACAATTGGCAGTTCTTTCCTGAATTGATCATTGACAAGAACGCTATGGCAACTGTCATGCCAGATGAGATGGTGATCAAGTTGGTCGAGGATCAGGCCACGATCAAGCGCGACAAAGGCCTAGGACAGGAAGCCCTACCGTTTGTGAAAGGAAACGCAAAAGGAAAAGGCAAAGGCAAATGAAGAGAGAGCGGTAAAGATGACAAGCGTGACGAGGATCAGGATCGGAACGGCAAACCGACATGTTTCTATTGCCTTAGGGAATGGCATGAGGTCTGTTAATGCCTGAGCGTCGAATCTGGTGATCCTCCCATGACGAGGGAAAGCACCGATACCCCAGCGATGGATGTTGTGAGTACCACTGCCAGGGTTTCGGCAGAGTCAATCCAATACTACTGGGTGACAGATACCGGCAGAAAAACCGCCCCCTCCAAGGAGAGTTGGTACATGGAGTTTGGCTCTACCTCTCGCATTTGTGGAGACCGAAGGGAGATTGTTGGGTACACGGGATTCACCAAGAGGGTCAAGCGTGACATCCGGGATTATGCCGGTAGGGTAGCGGGTACCGCCATCAGACAAGGGGACGTAGTATGGAGTTTTCGGCTGCCAGGATACCGCCGAGTGAATGAAGTTGGTATGAGGGATGACCTGCATGTGGATGGGGCACACAACTCACTCTCCCAATCAAGGCTTATGGATCGGGGACAACAGATTGTCCCTCTCAATGGCATTGGTATCGAGATATATGACACAGTGCGAGCAATGGGGACTGCTAGCAGCGGTCAAGGAAGTCTTGTTGCAGTTGCACCCCAGGTTGGAGCACTATTCCGGTTCGATGTGGATGCTGCAGGAAAGGGTGGTCAGTCAAGTGAGGTACCTAGGGGTAGGAAGTGACATACAGCAGCGAACACGATTCCGAATGAGCGTACATATCAGGACGTCTTGGATCCTGGGGATCCAAAGACCGAGGAACAATTCGTTCCAATCGCATCAACTCCCGCAATCCACCGACCACTGCCAGCAGCTGCACCAGATTCCAAAGGCAAAAAAATTTCATACTTGGGAGTGCTGCAGGTCAAATGAAGGATTGTGCGGGTTCTAGCGATGTGATTGAGGATGAGGATGATGAAGATCCACCAATAGTGTTAGCAATGGTTCCATTTTCGGACTGTTTCCAATATAGCGGTTCCAAGAAAACCCAGCCCCAGCTGGTTTAGTCTTGGTTTGTGCCAAACGGTTCCCTCAATTCAGTCCATGAATATTCATCACTTAATTTACTGTTTGGTATATGCAATATGCAGCTTTGGACGGCGCATCTTTTAGTGGTCTTCGATTTTTGATATCTTCAAAACTCAGCGAGCTGAGTTGAAATTATTGCCATTATCGGCCCAAAAACGAGGTTTTTGGTCAACCGCTTGCTGAGATTTGAAGATATCGAAAACCGGAGGCAGCCAAAAGATGTCTCGTGCGGAGCTATATATTTTACGTACCAAACACTAAACTCTCTGATCAAAATTTGTGGCCTTAATCTGATGGTTCACTTAGAAAATGGTCGATTTTTGATGGGGTAAGGCTGTTGCCACGAAGACCTATAAAACCGGCCGGGTCCAAAACTGGATCTGTTGCGAACACTATCCGCCGGAAGTGATCGACTAATCCAAGCAGTCCACGTGCACACGAGATTGGGCAGGCCTCGATGGAAATCTCGGGACTGCCTGGGCAGCACCTGCGGCCTCTCATTGGAGGGGATGCTGGACTGATCATCGCCGTCTGAGGAGCAGTCGACTGGAGTTCGAGAGTGCAGAAGCCAACTGACCAGTCCAAGCTGGAGCCCTTGATATGGTGCTGTGAAACAGATGTGATTTCAGAGATGGGATCTTGAGTTTTTGTGTGTCTGGGGAGAATAATCATTTCAGAGAAGCTCCGGGCTTGGGAACGCTTCGGAAGAGCTCTAGGCTTGGCTGATTGCATCCAAGGAGCTTGGCAGGGTTTATCATATGGTTTTGTTGTTTCTTTATTGATTAGACATACGGACGTGATACTGCCCTGGAGGAGTGTAGGGCCGAATTTGAGTGTGGTCATTGTGTGGTGTTAGGATAGGGTTGAGTGGCTGAGCCCCATTCACTTTACAACTTGTGTACGTGTCAAATAGATCAATAGACAAGTCAATATACACATCTCCAATTTGCCAGCTGCACCATAAGTCGATGTACGCTTCCCTCTGCACCAAGATTGGTCCAACAGCAAACAGGTGAGAAGTAACCTCTCTGAGTTGCCACCTGCAACTTTCCAGGGTGTCATTTGCTATGTGCCAAACAATGACCATTCATCCCCCAATCAACTCCACACCTGGTACACTAATTTGAAACACAGGGACAGGCTCATTCAGCTTATTGTTACACATGAATTGCAAAAAGAGCAAAACAGTCTGGGAGTGATATTCAAGTGTATTTTGATGCCGGGGGAATTGGATGAACAGTATATGAGACTATTCACTAATGGGTCCATGATGGAAGACTCTCTATATGCCAAGATTTTGTATAACTGTTGTGTTTCAAATAGTTTCAAGTTGAAACTGCTATACAAGTTGAAAATATTGTAGATCTGAATCAGGGCAGCAATGGGCAAGAAGTATGCGGACTGTGTACTTAGACCTGCCAAGGCAATTCCCACTTGCCTGGGTATGGCTAGATTAGCCTAACCATCAATCAACATACAAAGACTTCGAAGAGTACTATGGAGAATGCGCCTTTGTTTGGGTTAATTCACACTGTGTTCCCTCTGATTAGAGTATGACAGAGCCTAAGACAACCCCTTCCCCTCCGGGTGAGCCGGCAAGATGGTGGATCTCCCACCAGCTGCCCACAGTCCCCTCTGACAAAGGAGCAACAATCAAGTGCATGTGATTAGAAAGAACAAGGTGATCAACGAAAAGAGAGAGAGACCGCCCCTGATCCAAACACCTTTGATCCTGGCCCTGCTCCTGCAGCCCTCACTCCTCCTGCCTGCGCTGCTCCTACCCGCGCTCCTTCACTAGTTTTGGCGGGAACTTCCCGACTTCAGTAGCTGCCAGGAAGTCCATCGCTGCTTGATAGCATTTGTCCATGGAGAAAAGCTTAGACTTTTGCACATGCCGGCATCTGCTCGCATTCCATCCAGTGGCCTTTTGCACCTCCATCCAGATCGCTTTCTGCAAGTCCTTCCACTGTCTGCAGTGGTGGAAGAGATGCTCCCGCATCTGTAGTGTTCCACCTCTGCACCACCAGCAGTCATTGGCCTCTCGATGACATAACCCCTTTCGGCATGTTCCGGTTGTCGCATACCCGGTCTTTAGTTTTTAGAACTGTTCTGCCAGTGATTTCACGCTTGACATTGGGACAGATCTCTTGCTCCCGGCCTTGCCCACCAGTCTATAGCTGTAGTCTTTGGAGCACTTCTAGGCCTCCCACTACGTTTTCACCACCGTCCTTGGTTTGTAGATTTGTCTACCTCCATTTGCGGCTAAGGTTTATATCTGCCCGCTTACTATTTAGCCTCAGTCTCCTCTCGCGTGTGTGCCTGCCGGTAAGCCTCACCGTTCCCAGGGATGCCCATGTGTCCCTGCATTCAGTGAATCGCGGCCTTGATGCCATGGGTGCGGAGGGCCCTAGCATGCTCATTGATTGCACTTGCTAGTTACTGCCCTGGCCCTGGGTCCAGGTGCGCCATGTGTTTGATAGCTGCCTGTAAATCACGAAAAACAACCACTGTCATTACTCCATGTGGTTGCACTGCCTCGGCCCTTGCAACGGACCGGCAACGTGCAACTCAAATTGCGCAGAGTTCACTGTTGAACACCTCCAGTCGTGGCGTACCACGCTAGCTGTGGAATACCGTCCAGCCATCTCCATGTAATCACACCACTGTGGCTCCTACACTTCCATCAACCATTCGAGATCCAGCTGTCCAGCATGTCCCTGTTCCATATCCCGCCATCCTCTCCATTTTTCATACCCATAGCGCTGCGGCTCGCTTGGCCATGGTGTCGTCTTCCAGTATAGTGGTCTTGATGGCAGGCTCCTCCCCAGGGTCTGGCCAGCACATTGTCTCTGCTCTCCTGCCACACGAATGATCAATGAGGGCCATTCTGCCTACCGGTGCACGAGGTGTGGGATAATCCAAGAGCTCAGTTGACTTGGAGCCTTCACATGTGCTTGCTAGCCTTGGCACGAACCATTGATGTTGGGCGTTGAGGGCCACTGCTGCAGGTGTGAGCCCTGGGTCTCTCATTTGCGCACCTCTCTGATTTGCGAGCAGCATGCCCAGGGTTGACCTGGCTAGCCAATTCAGGATCAGATGGAGGTCATCTCGCCAACTGCCATTCGTCGGATCCCACCAGAGCTGACTTCCATACAGCGCGACGACCTGGACACTGGCACTATGTACTGGTCTGAGGCATGTTAGTAAGACTCCATACATTCCGGCGAGTGACTGGAGTTGTGCTTGTGGGGCTCTCCATTGTTTCATGCATCGGTTGTGATGCTCCTTGAATGTTGGGTGGGTGTGCATCCCAATCCCAAGCCACCTGGTTGCTTCCTTGGTAAACCTTGTGAACCCATCCCCAACTCTGATCTTCGCTGTTAGCTTAGGAGTGAGGTGCTTCAAATGGCCTTGCCTGCGGGTGAAGACTGCCACTTCGGTTTTTGCTGTGTCAAACTTCAGCTCCCATCATTCGGCCCAGTCGACAGTTCATCCCAGGATGCAAGTTTTCTGATGCTTTGGTATATGTCAGTTGCAGTCACCACCCATCCGAAGTTGTACAGGAAGGGTTGACCTTCCACTCCAGAGACCCACTCATCAACCCATTCAGTGAGCCCTGAAGTGTGAATTCCGAAGAGGATCAGAGACACCAGTGAACCCTGTGGTAAACAATCTTCCACAGGGTGTCGCTGCACGTGGTTATCTTCGATTGCCAAATCGACCGTTTGATCGCTGAGAAATCCCACCATCCATCATATGAGGTCTCCGTCCGTCCCCTTGCCTCTCATTTTGTGGATCAGTCCCCCCCTTACTACGCATGGGAAGGGTGCATTGATGTCCATCTGTAGTATGCCCGGGATGGTGCCCACTATGCAAGCTGTGTGTGCTCTGTCCACCGTGATTGCCACTGCATCAACTGCTGATTGCCGTTTTCTGCTTCCAAACTGGCCGTCGCTTAGCTGTGCTCCTCTCTCAGCCACTTCAGCCGGGTAACTCTGCAACCACTGTTTCGACAACTGTCCCCATGCAGCTTAGTTGACACATGGAGCAATAGACCTTGAGTTTCATGTAGTTGTCCTTCCCTGGTTTGCGGATCACAATCGTGCTAGGCCGCATGCAGTCGCCTGGGTGTTGGCGTGTTCGGATAACTCCCATTGCTAGTTCCACCATTCTGTCTGTCTCCCACTTCCAGAGTGGGCGTACGGCTGCACAGGACAGCTTGTCTGGCTCTGGGGCTTGCCTCACCGACTGTGCGGTTCGAGCACGTTCTACCACTTGTTCAGTGATCGACTGGTGGGCTTGCCCACCTATGGGCATTTTGGAGTACTGGTCATGCTCATGTGGTGGAAATGACTCTCGTCTCAGCGTTTCTTCTGTGTCGGTGATGGTGTTTGCCTGTTTCGCATCTCTGCCAGTCAGGGCCTCCACGGTCGCTCCTGCCCCCTAGTTGGCAAACTTCCCTGCTCTCCAGTTCCCAGCTCCTCTTTGGTTCTTCAGGGAGTTATTCCGCATCCAATCTTTGGCTCTTCGAATCGACTTCTGCAACTCAGCCCTGGCCAGGGCTGTGGCCACAGATCTGCGCCTTCTTCTCTTTTCTCTTCCAAGTTCGCTCCTCTTCTCATTATTCTCGCCAATCCACCATCTCTTTGACCAGACCCAAATCGTTATCATCTTGGCGGTGGCATCGAGTACCTTGTGCAGTTCTTCCTGGCACCACGCAGCGTCGCTCTGGACATTGTTGCATCTACTCTCCTCGCCCAAGTGTTCCCTTCACCTTGCCCGCCCCTTCCGGAGTTTCTCAGCCTGCTCCTTCTCCTCCTGTGACATCGCCGCTAGGTTCCACCATACGCCTTGTGTGCCTCCTGTGGCCGCCTGCTTCTCCATGTCTACCTCTCATTCTATGATCGCATAATCAGACCACGTGGCATGACTAGAGTTATAAACGGGTCCAAGTTCCCGGTTCGGTTCCAGGTCCGGTTCCAACCGGGAACTGGACCGTTGCAATGGGTTTCCACCAAAAACCCGGCATTTCAAATCTACTATTTTGGCTCCATTTAAGTATGTGAGTTCTGATCGTATCGTGACATGATTAGTACCTAGATTGTGTAGTTTTAGCCCCTCTTTCCCCTCCCACTCTCCGATAACCGATCCAACCAGTATTCATTGAGTCCCTATCGAAAACCCGCACTTGTTGGCTGAAATATCACCTTATTTCACATCGATTCGGCGAATATTGGCCCAATCGCAAATCTGACAGCGGGAGGTGAAAGAGGGGCTATAACTGCACAATTTACGTACTGATCATGTCGCAATACAATCACAACTCAGATACTTAATAGGAGGCAAAGTTGCAGGAACCGTAATATCGAATCGCGGTCCAGTTCCAACCCATCCCTGAACCCGCTGGGTACCCCTGTTTTCCAGGTAACAACCTGAACTTGACCCTCCGGTCCGGTTCCACACCCGGACCGCAGCCGGGTAACCCGGAACCATTGCTAACACTGGGCATGACTCCCATCAAAACATATTCATTTTCCAAATGGTCGGTGAGCCAAGGTCCGGCCTTTGATCAATTCGCATGCGCTTTTGTCCCTCGTCCAGTTATTAGTGGGCCCGTCGTCTTGTCTAATTACCAGCCTGTGCTCATGTATAGTTTCTTCCCAGCATGAGAATTCTCTCCATTCTGTGCACCTCGGGTCGCAGGGTTGGCTCTGAGTGTTCAAGTCTTCCACGAGCACCATGCTACCTCCCCCCTGCTTGATGAAGTTCCGCCAGTTCTGACTCCTTGCTGGTCTCTCTCATTTCTCTGTTGCTCTCCGATCGTAAATGTTTACCATCTTGATCATGGTCTCTCCTGGCATGTTGATATCAACCACAATTACATAGGAACCTGCGGTGTTGCTCAGCTTGGTTCATTCGTTCATTAGCAGACCGCTTCCCTTGAGAACTGCCATCCACACCCTCTTTCTATTTCAAATCTCATATGCGGAGTGGCTGATTCTGATTCCTGCTCTGTCTCTCAGTGGTTCTTGCAGACAACCCACATCTGCCAGCCTTTCCACCCACATCTCGAGCACCGCCATTGTCCATATGCATGACCTGGCTCAGTTGTGTTGACCCGATCTAAACATTGGGGACAGCAGCTTCTGTTCTATTGTCTGGTTCAATGTCAGTCCACGCAGCCAATGCAGTTCCCGTTGTCATTGGTGCTGGCTTGCTGTTAGTGTTGGTGTCGTGCTCTCAGCCATTGTGACGTCCTTTGACTACACTGCCCCTTCCTCTGCATTCAGCATCAACTGTTTCCTCCCACCTCTTTCTCCTCCTTCCGGTGCCCTAGCCCTCAGGCCAAGTGCTTTCTTGTTTGCTCCTGAGATTTGTCCTGAGGTCTGTGTGGTCAGTCCTGCTGGATGTCTTCTCCTCCTCCCCCGTGCCTCTCTGGTGGCATCCACCTTCTTTGGGCACCCACTGCTGAGTGGTATGTGGTATCCTTTGCAGTTGGGGCATTTCTCTTGTGTGTGGCCGCAGAGAGAGCCCTGCTGGGCAGTGCACCCCATGATGTCGCACTTATAGGTGTTGGTGTGGTGCAGCCCTGAGCAGGAGCCGCATACTGGATTGCTGCTGCACTTGCTCTCTATATGTCCCCATCCGCAGCAATGCTCTCATCTGCTGTCTCGGCGTACATTGATGAATGGTTCGACTAAGTACTACACTCCCACCACGTTGATGCCAAATTTGACCAGTTCGTGCGCCACCTGATTCCTGTTCAGTACAAAGCTGACTGACAATGCGGAGATCTCCCCCCTGTCCTTCCTTTCCCAGATGCTGTGAGAGTTTGCCAGCCATCACACTTCGATGGGGATCACCACTCCTTCGCTCTCACCGTGGATTTTGCCCCGCATCTTCGGTAGGCCCTCTCTGCCTTTGCCCTTGTACCTCACCTCTGGTATTGCATGGACTTTCAGTCTCTCCCAGGATTGGGTTTATTCAATGTCAATGACTCTATTCTCGACCATATACGCTGCGTTGATGAACATCTCGTGGTATGCCAGTGCCATTGTCACCATTGCATGTTGGTGATTGATTGCCGTGATAGCACCCTTCTCATGTCTTTTCATGTTCACGATCAGGATGTGGGCTGGATACATCAGGTGGAAAAGCACTCTGTTGATCGCTGACGAAATTTCCTGGTCCAGCTTATTGGGCAGAGATCAACTGTCTTCGCTGCATACAATTGGTTGTCTCTTTCACATGCTCGATCCAGTCATTGGGGCAGGTCCCGGGCCGGCAGGCGCCATCTGAGAATAGGTCTGGGGTTTGACTTTCTCCCACCTTCTGGCTGGAGTGGGTATTCGCCTTGGTTTAGGTTCGAGCCACGGTTCAGGCGGCTGTGTGAGTAGCAGTGTGGGTTTGGGTTGAGGTTGGCACTGCAGCTGGCGATTCAGTGGTTCACCATCCTGCGTCGCGCCCGCATGCTGTGAGGCATCTAGGCCGCTGTCTTCCAGCCTTCCAGTTTCATCTCTTCTTTCATTTCTCGCTTACTGGGCCGGTGCTGCATTGCCTACTCTTGCTTTGGCCAGCAACTTCACAGTCATGTCCATGATGCCCTACCCCCATAGCACGTTGTACTTGTGGCGTCAAACCCACATCATCCCCATCTCCTGCTGCCATTCGTTCATGCTGGGCCATTGCGTTATAATGGTATTCAGAATTAAGTTCTCACCAATGGCACGAGATGTGTCCAGGGCCGGGTAACCCCAACATTATATAGAGGACTTAGGCTCTCACTGAGATCGCCAGCCATAATCTGACCTATCAACTACTCTATTCGATTACCACATTGACGTGCGCAACCGGATCTTTCCATATACTCTTATACACGGCCACTCGCGGATATACGGCCTTACTCTGTTATAGCTCTCAATCCATTTGATATGTTTCGCGCATGGGGTCTCGCAATTTACCCCTTCTCACGTGTCGCCACAGAATACAGCGTTTTATCAACAAACATGCCTCCAAAGCAGTTTACCTGAACTCAATTGTGCGTCACTGACATCAATGAGAGTGATAACACTATGCGGGCGGTGGCATCGACGGCCAAACACACTACTCAAAGGGTCTTACCTGACGATGTGATCAATGATGACCATGACTGGGACAATGATCTCAAGTATGACTTCGGTGCTCAAGGAGACGAAGATATCCTGATCGACACTGATATTGGTGAGCTCCGTTCGCTATTTAGTGATATGGCTCGTCTAGACATGGCGACTCAAAACAGCTTGATGCTGGATATGCTACGCGAAAATCGAGCCTAGATGAAAGCCGATTACAGACTCTAATGGGGATGGATGGCGGCCGAACAGGAGCCAATGGCTGCCGAACGGGATCACTGGGCTGCCGGATGAGCCAAATGTGCAGAACGAAGCTTCGCAGGCCAATCACCTAATATGTACCCGCTGATTTACCCTGTATGATACTCTGGTGGAGCGACAGACCTGGACCAATTTCTGGACCTGTTACGCTCGAATTTCAACTCCCACGGCCACCTATTCCCATGCGGTTGACCTGATCAGGTCAACAATGTGATCTCTCTTCTGGACCCCTGGAGCTATCACCCAAACCTGGCACTCAGACAGATGGTGATGACACACCCTGCAGAAAAGGTAGGCAACTTATCGGCTAAATCCTGCCCATGCCTGCACCACTTCGGCCGGATTTTGAAGGCAATGGCCTAGGTTTGTGAGGATAATGACCGACGTCACATGGCAGTGATCATGCTGATGCTGGAATACACCCAACTTGCGTAAGAATCTGTCAAATTCTATGCAAATTGTGTGAAAGCTTATTGGAGATAGTCTGGGTGGAATCTACAGAAGCATGAAGCAGTCCTCTGAAATATTACCTGGGCAGGCCTCCCCAACACTCCCAAGAACAATGATGCACCGATGACGCCCGCCTGCGGCAGGTTTGACATTGTCAACGAGTTCTTCGATGAGGCCGCTGCCTTGGCAGTTACATATGTTGCAAACGAGAAGCCACGGCAGCAACAACAGCAGTAGCAACAACTTGACCAGGAACAGCCTACGGACACGTCTTCTAAAGGCGGCAAATGAAGCTGCAGGGGATCCATCTCTGAGCCAGCTGACACCAGCGGCGGCTGCCGATCCGGCCAATCAGTATCAAACAAACACGGCAAATTAGATGGCAGAGGACAATATTTAGGCCTACCACCAGCACCATGGGTCTCAACAGAAATCATTAAAAGCCAACGTTCTACCGGCCAATGCTTACGATGCGAATCTCCGAACAACATGGTGAGCTTCTGCCCTAAATACTCACAAGGAGGTAACCCATTGGAGCAGGACCAGATAGTAGCTCCACACAGGGATGGAGGACACTGAATCACACGACAGAAATCCTTGGATAATCTACAGCCAATAAACCCAAGGGCCCCTATCGGCATCTGGCCCGACAGGAGAGGTTTGACTCAGGTGTAATTGGGTTTAGAGAGGATGGCAATGCAGATGTTGAAAGCGAATATGGACAGCATACAAGTGCATCGGATCGCTTTGAAGTCAAGGGTGTTGTTGGACAGCCCAAATGCTCACATGTCAAGTGAGTACTGGTGCGGCACGTCCAGACCGGACACATCCCATCTGGTTCACAATGCCGTTATAAGAGATGGAAGTGGAGAAATGCCTCGCGTGTGCGCAGGCATCTATTCGGGGCCATGAGTATCTTCATGGCACCGACTGTGTGATAACTGCTTGGGTTGCCGGATGAACCAGCATATGTCACGACTCCACCCCTCAATGGCCAGGTAATGGCTGATGCATGTGGCAGTTGATACGCGGCGTTCGCTGTTCAGGATATCGAGTACTTATCACCGGTTCAAGTATCGGAGGTGCTCATGGTGCCCACGCACGCTTACCACTCCATCCTGTGATTGCCTTGGTTCCAGTCCAGGAATCCTGATGTCGATTGGAAATGCGGTTGACTGTTGGCTCTGCAAACCCCAGGTGGAGCGGAAGTGGTGGCAGTCGACCAGGTAGACCATCAGGAATGCCCTGCAAATGTACCACGTTCTACAGCTGGAGAGGAGGCATGTTCCGAAGGGGGCAGTGGTATCCCAGATATTCGAATACTCGGAGCCACTGCCATTGACGATCTACCGGCCAGTGAGTAGGTCATCAGGAAATTCTTCCTCAGAGTGGGAGATTGTACAGGGCTGCAGGGAGCGACCAGGGAAGGCATCACTGATGGTGGCTGAGATAGGCCCCAGGCATTAGACAGGAAAGCCGGGAGCAGCGACGGTAGTTGTGGCAGATGAGTGTACCAGCAATGCGGACCTTGAATGACTGCTACCTGCACACCCAGACACAAAGTGGGTACTGGATGGCGGGGCTTGGCACTTCCATGGGCGAACCATTTAAAATCCCGGCTCCTTGTGATTCCTCCTTACAGCTCAAGATAACCATATTAGGAATTGAGAACTAACGTTCACATATGTAGCCGGTACAACGACATTGATGGTGCCTACATATGATGGAGGACATATCCCAGCTATATACAGAGATTTTGTGGAGGTGTTGAGTGAAACAAAGGCGGAGACACTTCGCCCATATTGGGCCACCAACCATGCAATCGACCAGGAGCCCGGCTATAACTTGCCATATGGGCAGATTTACAACCTATCGGAGATTGAGTGGAGGACGTTGAAAGCTTGCATTGAGGCAAACCCAGCCAATGGGATAATATTGTGGTCATCATCGCTGGCGGCGGCGCTGATTCTATCAGCAAAGAAGTCATACGGAGAACAAAGACTATGTGTCAACGATCGGGCGCTTAACGAGGCGACGGTAAAGAATCGGTATCCCATTTCATCATACTCATAGTTGTTCAACCGTGTGCACGAGGCGAGCAAATTTTCAACACTGGACATCTGCGATGCTTATAGCCGCATCCAGATCGAAGCAGGCGATGAACACAGAATGCCTTTCCGAATGCATTACGGCTAATTCAAATACGAGGTCATGCCATTATGCCAAACAAATGCACCGGCTACTTTCCAATCTTGCATCGATGATTGCCTACGGCCACAGAGTGACAACATTGCGTTATGTAACCTTGACGACATACTCATCTATTTGGGCAACGAGAAAGTGCATGAGGAGCATGTGCCCCATATGCTGCAGCGACTCACGTAATTCAGTCTTTGTTGCAAAGCGAGGCAGTGCCAATTCGGAGTCTCAGTAGTCGGCTTTTTGTGTTCGTTATCTGCCCTGATGGTGTCGGGATGGAATCGAATCCGATCACTGTCATCGAAGACTGGCCGACACTGATGTCAGTTAGAGATGTCCAGGTACTTCTGGGTTCCATGAACATTGACCGAAGATTCATCCAGAAATATGCCAAGGTGACCCTTCCACTGACAGAATCACTAAAGCAACCAGAGTCATGCCTGAAACGCAAGAAAGGGACACATCCAGCCAGATGGGAATGGACGCGGCAAGCCAAAGTGGCATTCCAGAAACTGAAAAGGACATTCACTGAGGCATTGATCCTGCAGCCATTCGATCCTGCAAAGCAGTTCATTCTCCAAACAGATGTGAGTGTATTTGCTTCTGCAGGTATCCTCAACAAGTACGATGGTTTCGGGGTTCTCGGCCTGGTCAACTACTACTGCGTGAAATGCTCTTCAGCCAAACAGATTTATGACATTTAGGATCGGGACCGATTGCCCATGGTCGAAACACTGAAGTAGTGGCAGCATAACCGGGATGGCGCCAATTACAAGCTCTTAATCTGGTGCAACCACAAAAATCACGAATACTTCCAGACATCCAAAGTGCCCTGCAGAAAACAAGCCAGGTGGTCAGAAACGCTTTCGGCTTATGGCTTTGTCATCAAACACCTGGGGGGCAGCAAGAACTATTCCGATGGGCCATCCAGATGGCATGACTATGATATTGGCTACGCAACGCCTGTGGTACGACTATTGCCAACCGTCTCTGTGGAACCAGACGACAATTGTCTGCCAGCAACCATCACGGCCCAGATTTCTGACCCTGTGGCTGTCGACGTCTTGGCGAACGTAGTTGACAGAGCAACAGCAGATGGTACAGATATCGCGGGAGAGGAGACCGAATGGACAGTCTTTGCAGCAGCTCTGAATTACCATGGCAGGATAGATATTCCTGCAGTCACCCAGCTAGGCGGATGAGTTGTAAGTCTATTTCGTGACAACCCTGAGTCTGGACATTTTGGAACTCTCAAGACTACTGAGCTGGTATCTAGGGATTTCTGCTAGCCAGCAATGGACTGGCATGTACGTAAGTATGTCAGGGGCTGCGACGTATGCCACTGAATCACAGCGCCTTGGCACGCTACACACGGCATCAGCAATGCCCATGGAGACACCATCACGGCCATGGGAAAGTATCATGCTGGACTTCGTCCCTGACATGCCAGAGTCAACAGCATCGTGATGCACCAGGATTCGGGTTATCGTGGACCGACTGACAAAGATGGCAATCTACACACAGCGGCAGGAGGATATCGACTCGCTGGAATTGGCCCGGCGCCTCTTCACACATGTCATTTGCATAAGTGGCGTCTCAGAAAACATAATTACCAATTGTGGCACCCAGTGTACAAGCCAATTCTGGCTGTGGGTAGGTTCTGACTTCAGTACTGACCATCGGCTCTCGACACCCATCCATCCACTGGCGGACGCGCAGACAGAGCGTCGAAATCAGATAATGGAGCAGTATCTCCAGGCTTTCTGCAACTACAAGCAGGACAATTAGGTCGAGCTATTGCTGCTAGGTGAATTGATGTACATTAACGCGATACACAGATCTACGACAATGAGTCCATGCTGGGTGAATCACCACTAGCATTCCGCGATGCAGTTTTAGGCCCCTGAACAACCATCTAGCCTGAAATCGGACATCCAAGCAGACACTTTCGCGGCTGGTATGGAGGAGACTCACCAAATTCTCAGTAAGAATCTGCAGGAAGCTCAAGCCCGTCAGACAAAATGCGCCAGCAGCAATCAGGGTGTATTCGAGGTTGTACATGAGGTCTGGCTTTCTATGTGGCACTTCCGGATGACAAGACCATGAAATCGATTGGATTTCAAACAGACAGGACCGTACACAGTAAGTAAGGTTATCAATAAGAATGCTTACAAACTGGACTGTCCGCATATGATTCGGAAGCACAACATTTTCCATGTCTCCTAGATTCACTGCTATACACCTCCTTCACCAAAATGTATTTTGTCACTGGACGCCTCCAGGAGTGTCTGAGAGGATGTGGAGTGTAAACTTCAATGCATCAATTTCAGGAGAGTATCAGACCCAATGAGGGCATTCCTGCCGGCCTTCAGAGTAACTTGGAGCGCCAGCGACAAGCATAGGAGCGCCGACAACAAGCCCGGGAGGACCTGGGCGTGCCAGCTACAAAGTTGGGAGCGGCGGCGAGAAAGCTGCGGGTGCCGGTGACAAGTCTGGGTGCACCTCGAATCACAGTAGAGCAGTCTGGGAAAAACATCATTGTGTTTGGGAACGCTGCTGGTGCGCCCCGAAATCATAGCTACTACTTATCATTCAATGGTTTCTAAAACTCATATATTCAGTTTGTATTCTGATCTAGGTATCCGTGGATCTATATAGCTACCCATCTATGCACGGTATATCTGGACTGGCTGCAGGCGGTGGTTGAGAGGGATTTGAGGTGCACCTGAAAATGACGATCGAGTGAACTCAGAGATACTCTCTGAGACCATGATTGAGCGAGTTTGATGATGCACTTGGAGGCAGAGATCGAGTGCAGATTTGAGGCCGTAATCATGCGAGTTCAGAGATACACTCGAAGGCTGTGATTGAGCGAGTTTGGAGATGCATTTGGAGGCCGTGATTGAGCAAGTTTGGAGATATGCACTTGAAGGCCATGATGGTGCGAACTTGGAGGCTGTATGAACTATTGAGTTTGGAGTCACAGTTGGAGGCCGGGATCGAGCAAGTTTGGAGAAATGCACTTGGAGGCCATGATCGTGCACACTTGGAGGCCATATAATGAGGCGAGTTTAGACATACAGTTGGACGCTGTGATCGAGGGAGTTTGGAGGCCGTAACCGAGCGAGTTTGGAGGAGTACTGGGAGGCAGTCGATGGGCAGCGCACCGGGTGCTAGGACCCTAATCATCAGTTAGTTAACTTGCACCTGTCGGAATGTGACCTGGTGACTTTACCTGTTGAGCTCCCATGGAGAACTGGCTGATTGCGGTTGACCGTGTAGGGAGGCATGCCGGCAGCTGAAGCTACATTCAGGGGTCAACTCATAATCACGACAATGAAGTGTAGACAAACAATGTTGGGTGTATGCTATACTCGGTGTAGCCTGTACTCGGTGTCAACTCATGATCGTGACATGGAGAGATATAGAGGGATGACTTAACTTTGTGTTCTACGATGATAGTTGAGTTGTGAACGAGACGGAGAGAGATGGGGGATGATAATGAGAATGATGTGGAGGGTTATGAGCAAATATGAGTAATCAGGGGTACAACTTGCCTGGTTGGGTCAGGATGACCTCGTATCGTTGTAATTACACGCCTGATTGGGACTCGCACCTACTGTATCGGCGATGGCAAATTGACTGGCACACGAAATTCTCTTAACTCCCAATTTCTGATGATGATTTCCCCCATACCCTCTCATCTCTCTCTTTCTTGTCCTCAATTCTGCCATCACCTAAGAACACAAAGTTATGTCATCCCTCTCAATCTCTCCATGACATGATCACGAGTTAACACCGAGTACAGCATACACCGAGTACAGCATACACCGAGTACAGCATACATCGAGTACAGCATGCACTGAGTGCAGCATTCACCGGGTACAGCATACACTGAATACTGCATACACCGCGTACTGCATCATACACTGAGTACTGCATACACCGCGTACTGCATGATCCTAAGATCGACTGTCTCCCGCTCCTAGCCAGTCTCTCATCTCTCGGCAGACCAAATTGTACTCAATTCTCTACATTCGCAGCATGACAAGTTAACCAATGAATAGGGTCTCAGCTCCCGTCACGCATTCCTCCCGAACTACCGCCCTCAGTTTGACCGCCTCCTAGTACTCCTTCAATCTCGCTCGATCATGGCCTCCAACTGCATCTCGAAACTCGCTCGATCACAGCCTCCAAGGGTATCTCTAAACTCGCACAATCACGTCCTCCAAGTTCGCACTATCACAGCCTCCATGTGCATCTCCGAACTCGCTCGATCACGGCCTCCAAGTGCATCTCCAAACTCGGTCGATTACCACCTTCAAGTATATCTCTAAACTCACACGATTACGGCCTCCAAATTCCCACGATCACGGCCTCCAAGTGCATCGCCAAACTCGCACGATTACAGCCTCCAAGTGTATCTGTCAACTCGCACCATTACGGCCTCGGAGTGCATCTCGAAGTTCACTCGATCACGGTGAGATGAAACGATGGAGCTAGATGGCAGACAGCCCATCATCAACACTCCGCCGCACCTCGCATGGCATTCGAATGGAATTCGTGAGAAACAGCAGTTCTAGCCTGAGGAGCGTAGGCAGTGGGTGAGAGGATATGAAGGGATACCTGGCCATGATGAACCACACAAACTGTGTGGATCTATGAACGCTTAGCAAGAGTACGTGAGGATCCACACAAATTGCCTGGATCCACGAAAGCTTGGCAAGAGTGCATGAGACCAAGAGCTGCGAAAGATAGAGTGTGTATTTCATCTAATGAGATGATGTCTATCTACCCCGGGGTCTCCCAAATATATACTGCGTGACACTGAGTCCATCTCCGTTATCACTGTATCTCCGTATGTATATATACAGAGAGACTCAGAAAATACATGACATACTATGATGTAGCAAATCATGTGACTGTAACACTGACCACTATGATCGATGCAATGCCTTGTGGTTATGGAACCCTAAGAACTACTGGTGTGAGAATACGGCACCAAGTCTCCCGCAGAGCTGGCGCAGAGGTCTCAGCTGCTCTCGAAGTCTGCCGCAGACCTGAGCAGAGGTCTCAGCAGCTCCAAAATTTGACTATCCTACCTGAATGCACCTCCATCGCTGCAGGTGCTTTCAGGAGCACGTGAGAATGCTCTTGCAGAGTCTGAGAGCACATTGCAAAGCTCCAGGGGGGGCTGGGAGCATCTGTAAATACTTAGAAGCACTGGCCAGGGCTATCGGAGTGTCTGGGAGGTTTGCGTATGGCTTCCGGACCGAATTACATTTTGCTGATGTCCTAACGCTTGCCAGCCGCCATCTGAATGGCAGCCAATGATGGTCAACAACCCTGATGAATTGAAAGTGGACTGGATCCTCGACTCCAAGCGACGCTACCAGAAGCACCAATATCGTGTACAGTGGGCGGGCTACAGTGACGTACGAACAAGCTGGGAACCTGCGGACAATCTCGGGAAAGCGCGGGAATTGGTAGATGAGTTTCACCGAGAGCATCCGAGGAATCCTCGATGATGATTGGACTCGGAGGAGAGAGATTGGACGTTTTCCATGCGGTTTTACTTGTTCTTACTTTATTATGGATATCAGGCCAGTATAAATGGCGTCAGCACGGGATTTTACCACCCACCATTGGGGGTGGAGTTTCACCGTGCACTGAATCCGCCGTGAGGCTGCTCATAGGGCACGGATCAGTTGTGGGACTTACTAAAGTTCTACGGAGGCGTATGCATTTGGGTTATGTTTCCTCATGGGGTTTCTCTTGTTTTTCACACCTATGTGGCTGTCCAGGAGGTCTGCTCCTAAAGGGGGGGATGATGTAATGACATTCAGGATTAGGTTCTCGCCAAGCGCACGCGACGTGTCCAGGGCCGGGGAACTGCAACCTTGTATAGACAACTCCCAATCTCTTTGAGATTGCCAGCGATATTTTTAACTATCAACGACTCTATTATATTACCACATCCACGTGTGCAACTGTATCTTTCCATATACGGAGATACGGTGTTACATGCGTCTCCGCTTGCACCTTGGATGCTTCAAGCATTCCGGCCATTCTGTGGATATTTTCAGGCAGTTGCGCCACCTATCACGCCAGCTGCCTCTTTAAACTCTCCATTCAACTCCTCCAGTCTCCCAGTGCGCTCGGTGACTCCGAAGTCTCGCTTCTCAGTCTATTCGCATTCTTGTTCCGCTGCCACTGCTCCCTTGCAGCCATGACGGATCCACCTGTTGTCTTTCCCAACATTGCACCAGCCACACCGCTAGTCTCTCCTGCTTCCCCCATGTTCATATCTCTCTCAATTGGGGGTTTTCCAATTATTCCTTCAATAGGATTGCCATCCTGTTGGGTAGCCATCACTGCTGATGTGCTCGTTGTCGCATCGCATCAATAGCTTGTGTGTTCGGCCTCCTTCACTCATCCAGGGGTGCTGGAAGTGTCCTTCTGGGGTCAGTCCTATGCTAGATGTTGAATGCAAGTGTCCGTATGCCACTCGCTGTCCTGGTTGCTGAGTTCTTCTAGAGTTTCTGTTCTTTGATCTTCGCCAAGGCTTTTCGCGAATCCACCCCATTGCGGGGTTGTGTGAGTGCATTCTGTTTTGCTGAAGTGACCACTATCCTCCAATGGAACAGATGAGCTAGGAGTCTCATTGCGCAGTCAATTTGGCCTTAGAAATTATTAACCGCGGTCCGTTTTCTGATTACTGTTGTTGTTGTTGACTTAATTCCCAATTTCTGTTTTCTGGTACTGCGTTCCAAGAAGCCGTTGTGGTGAATGTGTCAGTGGAGAGTGAGGAGAATAGTTGGCAAGAAGATGGCAGATTTTTCAATGTAAGTTTTGATTGAACAAGTAGCAGTGTTTGTGTTCCATCCATACATAGTCATTCCAAATGTTAGTTGGTGAAGTATCTAACATTACTATCAATTTCAGGTCTGCCAGAGAATACACTCAGCTACCCAACTTGCTTCACAATAACTAAATTTTATTATCACGAACCAACAGATAATGGACAATGGTCCATGGGAGGGTCAGAAGCAAGTGGATTGTATGGAGGTCCTTGATTCGGATAATTGCAGTTCTGTACTCAGCAAACTCCTGAATACAATCAACACCAAACTTGCATATGAGTGTGGGGATAAGAGGGTTAGGTTGCCGAATACACTTCTAATATCCCAATGGAAAAATGACAATGTGTCTTGCCCACAACAATTCAATTCTAGCATTGCATTGTTCCAACTTTCTTCCATGCAAGGTTTCGGAAATATGAGTCTGTGTGACGAAGTGCATATGGAATTCTGGTATGTCAAATACGCTGCTGGTAAGGGTTTGCAATGGATCCAGACTGCGTCAGGACCGAACCATTGCCAAATTGGCTGTCATGGTTGTCAATACACCTGATCCATCAACTGGGGTACATTTCTATGGAAACCTCCCAACCTAGTGGAATTGGGTGGGTTGTCAGCGGGCCCATCTATAGATACCTATAAGGCTAGTGTTTTTGCAGATTGATAGTAGTGTCTTATCAAAATCCTGTATTCAGCAGACCATAATTTGTTTTTGCATGTTTTGCAGTTTGCAATATTGATTATTTTGGGATCTGTGTTTTTCCTTTGATAGTTTGTATTTTGCCTACCAAGGCGGTCAATAGTTCTGTGATGTGCTCGAATGTTCAAGCAATGCCTTGATTACCAAATATACAACCACAAACATCGTTCATGCTCCGTTGACGCTCATTCTCAGGATGCTGCAAGGAGCGTGTCAATGTGGATTGGGCACCTACCGGCTGCCGATACCTCATTGAAGCATATCTGCAACTAATCAGAACTTAGAATACCCAAGATGCAAAGCTGAGAAATCCTAGATGCTCGGTTGATGCTCTTTCTCAGAATGGGGCAGTGACTGTATTACTTTCACTTTTGCCTATAACAGCTACCAATACATTGGTTTTGCCAAGCAACAACCTAATCACAATTCAATTACCATACTTACACAACCAAAAATCGTTGAAGCTCCATTGATGCTCATTCCCAGAATGGGGCAGTTACTGCGTTGTTGTCTGTTTTGCCCATGAAAGCTGCCAATACGTCAGTAATACCTAACAGCCACGAATTCACTATTGAATTACCATACTTACAAGACATAAACTCGTTGACACTCCGTTGACGCTCATTTTTATATATTGTCCATTCAACATCTGCTACCATCAATAATTGTATTAATACTGATTTGAACTTATTGGTTGTCTTTGTGACAGATTGAGACTGAGCCCTGTGGGAAAGCCGAGCCCAGTAATATTCTTGCACTGTTCGCTCTGATACTAGTAAAATTTACATATCTTGCCAAAAGCATCATTGCGCCAGCTATACATCTGTTTATCAACCAATATTGACAAGCCACTGGTCACCATTCGCCAATAATATATCTCTAAATGGAACTCTCCGTCACGCTACATAAATAAGCCGGTGAAACATATTGACATATCCTGTTCTAGTTTTTCTTGATTCCCTCATTCCTCCTTGTTTCCATGGTATTGACCATCACCAACACCTTTTCAGCCTGTCTCTTTGACTTCTGTGTTGGCTGAAACAATCCAGGAACATTTGGTGAGGCATTCACATCCAGCATCTCTGCGCTTTCCACATCCTTGATGCAAGTGTCTCACTGTATATCAGATTCAACATTTGTAGTGCCATCATCTTCCCTGTCATTTGGATTATCCAAGTCACCATTCCAGTTTAGCCAATTATTGTTTTCCGAAATGCTGTCATGTGCGCAATGCTCATCACTTTTAATGGGATGATGGCAGATTCTTTTGATTCAGCAGACAGCTAATATTTGAGTTCGTCGTCCAGGTTGATCCTTTCAAGATGAAGCTTGTGGTAAAGGTGATCTTTCGGACAATCAAAATGCAGCCGTGCCATCATGTTGAAAGAGTGACCAGGATACTTTGACGATCTCTTCCGTATCCGAAATTTATCACATGGCTGTCATTTGCTTCATTTGAGCGCGACATTCCTTCTGTGTAGCGCGTAGGTTTAGGTTGCCCCGCCACATCTCCTCAAAGTTGTATACCTTGGCCATTCTGTGCAATTATCTGTCCTCTGACTTTCTCTTCATTGCCGAGTCGTTTCATGTGTTCATCATATCGAATTCTGCGTAATTGCCTGCTAATATCCCAGTATTGGCTCCAGCAAGCTGGCATACAATGACTTTTTGCGAAGGGTCTCACGTCTGGTTTTTGACTGCCTTCAGCTGATAATATCTTGTCAATGGGACAAATTGGCCTCCACTCCGACACCATATAGTCTGATAGAGGATATTTCTCAGCCACATTGGAGAGATCAGCGTACATTTGGTGTGTTTCCACTCGATGTTGCCACCAGTCGGTGATATCCGGCATGCAAAGTGTACTGTTAATCTCCATTCGGTCGGAGTGGTAGACTTTGAGGTTTGCATTAACTTCCACCCAGATCTTGGAGATTCAGGCAGTGAATTGAGATAGAGTACGGCAGCAGTCAACAAGGATGCTGTGCAATCGCTTTGTCCGGGTGTCTGTTCAGCCACAATGTTAGGTATTAAGTATTCTTCATCATTGCTGGGCAAATCAGGTGGATCACACGAAGATTGACTGGATCCTGAGGCCATTGCAGAGAGGAAGACATTGTTTCTTGGTACACTTTCTGATTTAATGGCTCGCACACATCCATGTTTGGCACAGTATTCATTCTCCACCAACTTCAGAAATGCTTCATGGCATTGGATTGTATACAGAGTCTCACCCGCAGGATTAATATCCATTCCCTTGTCCCACTTTCGAAAGGATTGCAACAAGCGGAAAGGATTGAATATATGCTGAAAGGAGATGCATACCCGTCATTGAATTAACTTCAGCATAATATTTGGACAGCTTCTGATGCACTAACTTCACGGTGAAGTACAAGTTATCCTTCCATGGAGTCGTTTTCTTCACATAAGCTTGCATAACACCATCCATATAATCAAACATGTCATTATAGACTGTGATAATGTGATGCAATATGACTGTGTGTCTCTTCGAGATCCAAAGGGTCCTGTATCGGAATGGCCTCAAAACTTCCATGACATACATGACAAAGCTCTATTCATTCTGTGTTATGAAGTTTGGCTGGTATTCATTGGATTTTGGATTCTGGAGCCACTCGGAGGTGAATTCTCGGAATTGGTAGCGTCGCTCAAGCAACTCCAGAGTCGAATTCCAATGTACCATCACATTCAAAATAGGTGATACTGCGATGCGGACTTTGGCTGTTGACAATCAATGAACACGTTTCAATGAGCAGGTGTCAGTGTAATCAATACAGCAAGGATTCTCTGCTATATGAAGGTCAGATGCAGGACTTTCAAAATATCTTGAAATACGTACTTTCTCAATTATCTTTGCTACGCCTGGTGCCATGGCCAACACCTTGTTGATTCTAGCATTGCCCTCTTTTCGATGTCTTTGACTCTTCCCAATGTATATGATCTCATTCTCTCCAAATTGCTGATTGCGCTCGTGGGCTTCGCAAGACTTGATGCGGCCTTCTACACCATGGCTGCTCAAGCATGCACATCAAGCTGGCTGTGTGACGTGCGCCATGCATCATATGTGGTTCGTGAATGCAGGCCATTGGATTGTGGATGCCTCAAGGGTTGATTCCACCTCAAGAGTCTTGAGTAATTTGAAGAAGCATTATCAGTGGTAATTCCAATCAAACAGCCATCAGTAAGCTGAAAACCATCATGAACTTCATTCAAATATACGGCTATCCTGGCCGCACTATGTTGGCCCTTGAACTATCATCCTTCGTTAACTTTCGAAAATGGTAAAGAATACATGATCAACCTCATCGGAAGAGAGTTGTATATCTCGCGATGTCCAATTTCATTCCATGTTCAAGAAATGACTGACGTTATGACTAGTTTGTATGTTGATGTCTACCCGTCCAAAGCTAAACAAACTTTATTTTGTGACAGCAATTAGTTCAGAATTGCATCCACGGTTAATGAGTATTCCCTCCGGCAAATGTTGCTAAGGGTGGTTGCAGACAGCAGCACCAGGTCACTACGTAATGCTTCATAAGACCGTCACAGTGTAATGGCAGTCATAATTAGGTTCTCGCCAATGGCACGAGACGTGTCCAGGGCGGGGTAACTGCCAACCATATATATACGACTCACGATCTCTCTGAGATCGCTAGTGATAATCTTACCAATCATCTACAATATTATAATACCACATCCACGTGTGCAACCGTATCTTCTCATATACCCTCATACGCGGCCATATACAGATATACGGCCTTAAACTATTATCGCTCGTAATCAATTCGATACATTTCACACACGGGATCTCGCCAATTAACCCCTTTCGAAGCATCGACAAACAATAACGCGTTTTATCACAAAACCTGCCTCCAAAGAAGTTTACCAGAACTCAATTGCGCGTCACTGACATCCATGAGAGTGATGACACTCTGCAGGCAGCGGCATCAACAGCCAAACGCACTACACCAACGGTCTTACCGGAGGCTGAGATTGACCATGATGATGATGATGTCCTCCACCATGACCTCGGAGGTCATTGAATCAAAGATAGCATGATCAACACCGATACCAGTGATCTCCGTTCCCAAATTACTGACGAGAATCGTCTAGACGCCTCGCCTCAAAACCGGTTGATGCTGGAAATGCTGCTCAAAGATCAAGCCCAGTAGAAAGCCGAACAGAGACTCGAACGGGAGAGGCTGGCGGCCGAATGGGAACGAATGGGAACGAATGGCTGCCGAACTGGATCAATGGGCTGCCGCAGGCGCCGAATGCATCGAACGAAGCACCGTAAGCCCCAGACTGAATATCAACAGGATGGTTGACCCTGTAAGATTCTGCGGCGGTGCAACAGAGCTGGACCGATTTCTGGACGCGTTACGCTCAAAGTTCAACTCCCACGGCCACGTATTCCCACGCGGTGTACCCACTCAAGTCAAATATGCGATCTCTCTTCTGGACGCCTGGAGTAACCATCAACACCCGACACTTAGACAGATGGCGATGACTGACCCTTTGGAATGGGCGGGCAACACATCTGCAGAATCCGACCCATGCAGGACTTCGACCTCTTTTCACAAGAGAAGGCTATGGTTTATAGGGATAAGGACCGACCACACGTGGCGGTGATCACGCTGATGCAGGGATACATACAACTTCCACAAGAATCGGTCAGAGCCTATGCGGATTGTCTCAAAGCTAATTGGAGACAGGCTGGGTGGAATCTACAGAAGCTTGAAGAAGTCATCTATGATATTGCCTGGGCAGGCCTCCGCAACTCTCTCAAGAATAAAGTTGGACCAATGGTGCCCGCTTGTGGCAGATTTGAAACCTTGGAAGAATTCTTTGATAAGGCCGTGGCCTCGGAAGTTACACATGTTGAAAACACGAAGCCACAGCAGCAGCAACAACAGCAGCAACATCAGCCGCAGAAACAGCCTACGGACTCGTCTTCCAAAGGCGGCAAACGAGGCTATCGGCCATCCATCTCAGAGCCAGCCGACACCACCAGCGGCGGCCATTCCGGCCAATCGGGATGAGACAGACACGGCAAATCAGGCGGCGGAGGACAATTGTCACGTTTACCACCAGCACGATGGGTCTCAACCGAAATCTTTCAAAGCCAACGTACTACTGGCAAATGCCTATGATGCGGATCTCCGCACCACAAGGTGAGCTTCTGCCCCAAATACTCACGAGGAGGAACCCCACCACAGCAGGACCAGACATCAGCTCCAAACAGGGACGGAAGACACCAAATCGAATGACAGAACTCCTTCGACAATAGACAACCAAAACACTCATAGGCTTCCCTCGGCATCTGGCCCGACAGGAGAGTTTCGACCAGGCGCAATTGGGGTTGGAGAGGATGGCAATGCAGACTTTGATGGTGACGATGGACAGCATACAACCGCATCGGATCGCGTTGCAGTCAAGGGTGTTGTTGGAGAGCCCAAAAGCTCTCGTGTCAAATCAGTACAGATGCGGCACGTCCAGACCGGACTCGTCCAATATTATTCACAAGGCATTTATACGAGATCGATATGGGGAAATGCACCGCGAGCGAGCTCTTATCGATTGTGACGCGACAAGCATCATTATGGCACTGTGACTGCGAAAATGGCTTAGTCTAGCGGACAATCCAGCATACGTCACGACTCTACGCCTCAATGGCCAAGGAATGGCTCACGCGAGCGAATGTCGAAAAATGGCGTTCACGGTTCAGTATATCGAGCATGTATCACCAGTTTGACAATCGGAGATGCTAGTTGTGCCCATGCGGGCTTAGGAATTGGTCTTGGGATTGCCTTCGTTCCAGTCCACGAATCCTGATGTCGATTGGCAACATGGTCTACATTTTGTTCTGCGACCCCCATGGGGAGCGGAAGCGGTGGCAGTGGACCGGGTAGAACATCAGGAATGCCCCGGGAATGTACCACGATCTACGGCTAGGGAGGAGTCGGGTTCCAAAGGGGCAGGCGGTATCCCAGATATTCAAATACTCGGAGCAACTGCCTTTGAACATGTACTGGCCAGTCAGCAGGTCGTCGGGACATTCTGCCTAAGAGTGAGAGATTGTTCAGGGCTGCTGGGAGCGACCGTGGAACGCATCACAGATGGTCAGTGAGATAGGCCCCGGGCGCTGGACGGGCGAGCAGAGAGCAGCGGCGGCAACGGTCAGAAAGAGGTTCCCAAGGGTATACTCGTGTAAACGTTGCCGGCTCGCCGAGACACGAAGGGAGTACTGGATAGCAGGGCTGGGCCCTGTTGGGGCGAACAGTTTTGAATCCGGGCTCCTGGATATTCCTGCGTACCGCTCCATATCTACTATGAATTGAGAACTAACGTGTGCAGATGGAGCCGGCACAACAACAAAGATGGTGCGTACAGATCATGGAGGACATATCCCAGCTACATATGGAGAATTCTTGAAGGTTTTCGGCAATAATAAGGCGGAGACACTCCCGCTGCATCGGTCAACTGACCATGCTATTGTTCTGGAGCCCGGCTATAGGTTGCCATATGGGCGGATTTAAAACCTATCGGAGTTCGAGTTCAGGATGTTAAAGGGTTACATCAAGGCAAGCCTCGCCAACGAGTTTAATCAGCGATCATCATCGCCGGCGGCAGCGCCAATCCTCTTTGCAAAAAAGAAGGATGGAGGGTTGAGGCTTTGTGTGGACTACCGCGCGCTCAATCTGGTGACGGTGAAGAATCGGGATCCCTCTCCATTACTCTCAGAGATGCTTGACCTTGTTCGGGAGGCCAGGATATTCACGAAACTCGACCTCCATGGTGCCTATGACCTCATCTGAATCAAGGAAGGCGACGAATGCAAAACGGCTATTCGAACGCATTACAGCCAATTCGAGTACCGGGTCATGCCTTTCGGCCTAACAAACGCACCGGCTACATTCCAGTCTTACATCGATGATTGCCTACGGCCATACATTGACAACTTTGCGGTATGCTACCTCGACGACATACTCATCTATTCGACAAACGAGAAGTTGCATAAGGAGCATGTGCGCCAAGTGCTGCAGCGACTTGAGGAATTCGGCCTATATTGCAAAGCCAAAAAGTGCCAATTTGGAGTTTCGGAAGTTGGTTTTGTGGGGTTTGTTATAACTCCTGAAGGAGTCGGCATGGAATCAGACCGGATCTCCACAATCGAGGACAGGCCGACACAAAAGTCAATTAGAGATGTCCAGGTGCTCCTCGGATTCATGAACTTCTACCGAAGGTTCATCCGGAATTATGCCAAGGTGACTCTTCCACTTACAGAACTTCTAAAGAAGACAGATAAGGCTGGCGAGCCACCGAAACGCAATCCTCAATGCCAGATATCAGAAAACTGTGGGAAAGTCAAATGGGAATGGATGCGGCAAGCCCAATTGGCGTTCCGGAAACTGAAAAAGACCTTCAATGAGGCACCGATCCTCCAGCATTTCGATCCGGCCAGGCCGATCATTCTCCAAACGGACGCGAGTGGACTCGCGATTGCGGGCATTCTCGATCAGTATGATGTTTTTGGGGTTCTCAGGCCAGTCAATTTCTACTCCCGGAAGTGCTCTCCAGCTGAAGAGAATTATGACACATATGATCGGGAGCTTTTGGCCATTCTTGAAGCACTAAACCAGCGGTGGCATTCTTTCGAGGGCGCCAATTACAAGGTCTCAATTTGGTGCGACCATAAGAATCTCGAATACTTCCAGACATCCAAAGTACTCTCCAGAACACAAGCCAGGTGGTTGGAAATTCTTTCGGCTTACGACTTTGTCATTGAGCCCCTGGAAGCCAGCAAGAACACGGCCGATGGCCCATTCAGACAGCCCGACTACAAGATCGGCTACGAAAGGCCTGTGGCACGACTATTAGCAACAGTCTGAGTGGAACCATACGACGAGCTCAGGCTACCACTTATCGCGGCCCAGGCTTCCGTCCCTTTGGCTGTCGACCTCTCGGCGAAGCTTGTCGACCGACTAATGATAGACAGCACAGATACCACGAAAGAGGAGAGCCAATGAAAAGTCGTCGTGGGAGTCTTGACTTACGAGGGGAGGATATACTTTTCAGTGACTGATTCTCTACGCGGAAAAGTGATGAGTCCATTCCATGACAACCCTGAGTCCGGTCATTTTGGAGCTCTTAAGACAACTGAGCTGGTATCTAGGGATTTCTACTGGCCAGTAATGGATTCGCGTGTACGTAAGTATGTCAGTGGCTGTGAAGTATGCCACCAAATCAAAGCACCTTGGCACCCCAGGCAGGGGATCAACATGCCCTTGGAGAAACCAACCCGGCCAGGGGAAGGGGTCACGATGGACTTCGTCACTCACTTGCCAGAGTCAATGGCATCGGGTTACACCGGGATCCTTGTCATCGTGGACTGACTGGCATAGATGGCAATCTACTTACCGTGCCGAAAGGATATTGACTTGCCGGAATTGGCCCGGCTCTTCTTTGAACACGTCATCTGCAAGCAAGGGGTCCCGGATAACAAAGTTACAGATCCCAGCACCCAGATTCGAAGTCGATTCTGGACGCAGGTATGTTCTCACTTGAGCACTGACCATCGCCTCTGGACAGCGTTCCATCCACAGACAGACGGGAAGACGGAGCGTCGAAACCAGACGATGGAGCAGTATCTCCGGGCTTTTTGCAATTACGAGCAGGACAATTGGGTCAGACTCATGCCGCTAGCCGAATTCGCTTTCAATGAAGCCATACACGCATCTACGAGGATGACTCCGTTCTGGGCAAATTACCACTACCATCCAGTGGTGCAGTTCAAGGCCCCAAACCAACCAATTAGCCCGAATTCGGAAATCCAAGCAGACACTTTTGCAGCTGGCTTGGAGGAGACTCACCAAACCCTCCGAAAAAACTTGCAGGAGGCTCAAGCCAATCAGACGAAATACACCGGCGGCAAAGAGGTTGTTTTCGAGGTTGGAGACAAGGTCTGGCTTTCAACGCGGCACTTCGGGACGACAAGCCTGTCAAAGATGTTGGATTACAATCGGATAGGACCGTACGCGGCAAGTAAGGTCATCAATCAGAATGCTTAACAATTAGACCATCTGTATGTGATCCGGAAGCACAACGTTCTCCATGTCTCTTTGCTCGACCGGTATATGCCATCTCCCGCTGGCCAGCCGCCATCTGAACCGCAGCCGACGGTGGTTGACGACTCTGATGAATGGGAAGTTGACCAGATCCTCGACTCCAAACGACGCAACTGGAAGCTCCATTATCTCATTCAATGGGTGTGTTACAGTTACGTACAGACTAGCTGGGTGCCTGCGGAGTATCTTGGGAATGCGCAGAAATTGATCAACAATTTTCACCGAGAGCATCCGAGGAAGCCTTGACAATGATTGGACTCTGAGGAGTGGGATTGGATATTTTTCTACCAGGGTTTTACTTTGCTTACTTTCTTATGGATCTCGGCCAACTACAAATGGCGTCGGCACGGGTTTTTCCCACCTCCGGTGACAAGTCAAGTGGAGGTGTAGTTTCCCCATGCACCGAATCCGCTGTGAGGCTGCTCATAGGGCACTGATTGTTTGTGGCACGTATTAAGTCATGTGGAGGCGTACACATTGGTTTTGTTTCCTTTTGTGTGGTTTTTCTAATTATATATACGTATGTGGCAGCCCAGGGGGTCTGCTCCTAAAGGGGGGGATGATGTAATGGCAGTCAAGATTAGTTTCTCGCCAATGGCACGAAACGTGTCCAGGGCCGGGTAACCATCAATATTGTATAGACGACTTGTGATCCCTCTGAGATCGCTAGCGATAATCTTACCTATCAACTGCTCTATTCTATTACCACATCTGCGTGTGCAACCGTATCTTCTCATATACTCTTATACGCGGCCATATATGGATATACGGCCTTACACCCAGCTCCAGATCTAATATACAGTTGCATGGTATATCAGCGGACACAAATCTTATCATGAGGTAGTGATTCCATGTGTCTTGGTGATATTCGGAAGTTTCAAAGTCCTTCGCAGCCAGTTTGAAGCCGTTTTGCCTGTCAATTAGGGTAATATAGATCATACCTGAATGTCCAATATCAATTTTCTTTCTGAATGTATTATTGTAATTCGTCGACTTTCTTATCTCCTCAGTATGGGGAAAGCTGTTTCGTCGACGGTTGAACCAGTCAGTGTAGTCACTTCTGACTCTGTTGAGTCATTTGACTTCGTGATGTGATCTTTTGCCGGCTTGTGTTTCCCCATTGAGCTGGTCCCATGTTCAGATGGATGGTGAACAAGTTGATTACAAACGATACATATGATGCCAGGGCTGGTGCTCTTCTCAACTATGCAATGTAAATCAAACTGCCACAAAGGACCATGACTAGAATTTTTCCAAGTAACAGGGCATTTCGAGCCATCACACATTGAAGCCAACCAAGCATCGAAGATGATTTGCAAAGTAGAGTCGCTCAACTAACCAATAAAGACTGGTTCATTTTTGGAAGAGGTCATAACCTGTGGCAATGAGGTATTTGAAGATTGTGAATCTGGCATCGCGGAAGGAATTTGATTGCAGGGTATTAAGACTCCAGAGACTGCCAAAAGTTACATTATAGTAAAGTAGAATCTGGGTTCTTAAATATTGACTCTAGAGCTGCAAGCAAAATCAGTCAGTTCCATGAGACATTGCATGCATATGTGTGAAGAGGTATACAAAGACATATTGAAAAGACTGACAGCATAAAACTTAATTTAGGAACACTGCACTGCCGTTCGTTGCAGTGTAGCTTATTGAGACCCCACTGAAATTGTTGACACTCTGTTGGAGCTCTATTGTAGGTTCCAGAGGCGATATTGTCACTAGCATTGTTGCACATTTAGGCAGCTGAAATGTTGATTATCGGATAACGCCATTCCATGGCCCTTACATTTGCAAAGATGCAAGACCAAATATCGTTGATGCGCTGTTAACGCTCATTTTTATGAGGTAGTAGCGATATGGACACTAGCATGTTTCCGATAGAGGCGGTCAATACCTGGATTATGGGTTAATGCCAATGCACAGCACTTTGAGTGTCCATGATGCAAGACCAAAAATTGTTGACACTCCATTGACGCTCATTTTTAGGAGGTGGTAGCGATATTGTCCATAGAATAGTTGCCCACCGAGGATGCCGATACTAGGTTATTGGGTTGATGTGGTGGCATTGCCTATCGATTGCCCAACATGCAAGACCAAAACTCGTTGAGCCTCCATTAACGCTTAGTTTTTGGAGGTGGCAGCGATATTGTCATTACCATTTTTACTCATAAAAGAGGCTAGTGTTAGCAACTGGTCTGGACCGTCACTTCGGGTCCAGGTACGCGTCGGAACCGAACCGGAGCCAGATTGGCGGTCCGGGTCGTCAATAAACCCAAACTGTCGATTCGGGTATGGTTCCATCGACATCTCCCTACCCGTCTGAATTGGGCGGGTTTTCAGCGGGTTGTATAGCGGGTTCATCTGTACATTGAGATAACATGCTTGCCTTTGCTATTCGATTATAGTACTCAGTCAAAATCGATCATTTGACATCCAGTAATCACATT